>FUIF01017041.1_pt1 | contig 36663 bp, 49 predicted proteins | sample 1003461 | NCBI WGS metagenome assembly FUIF01 (sample SAMEA80401918, study PRJEB19352) | marine metagenome
TCATCCTTATATCTTCTGATTATTTTGGTGGCCCTTTCCCGCCACGCCTTCTCCTCCCGCTCAGCTAGCTCCAGCTCTGAAGTCCAACGAGCAACAACCGCCTTCTGACCCTTGCCAAACTTCTTTTCTGACTCTACTTGGGGCGTTACATCGGACGATGCAGCTTCTGTTACCATTTTTTCTCAAAATCTATGGGTTTCGTTCAAATTTGGACTAAAACTGGGCCAAAGGCAATGGTTTTTTATCGAAACTCGGCCTCTTCCATCAAAATCATGTCAACTTCAGCGTTATGCCCTCCAACTTTGGGCCAACTTGGATGATTTCTGTAAAAATCAAAACCGTAGCAATGTAGCGCTTTTGTATTACCTAGCTTATTAATGATATACCACGCTATAGTGCCTGCAAATGGGTTATATCGACCATGTAAGTCCTCCAAATCCTTACGATAAAGTGGTTTTGTGATGCTATAAAAAGGAGGTTCCTCTATACTATATATATAGGGGCTACTGACGGGCGTTCTTTGGTGCTGTAGTACAGGAACTTTATGCGTCTTACACCAACGCTCTAAATCTGATTCAGGAGCTGTAGGATATGGGTCCGAAGTCTGACAAATTACTAACTTTAGGTCTGTGGGTAAGTACGGCACTATCCGCTTGTGCAGCGCCCGGGTATGATACAGAACTTCCATCCTACCAGCCGTCCGAAGCCAATGGTTGTTTATGCGCACTACTATATCGTAGCCGGACAATACTGGCTCCGTGTCCCTGCCAGCAGCGCCACCAACCAACGCCACACTTCTACCCCTTAAACACTCAAACTCCTCTAAATTCAAATCCACTTAATATAAAATCATCCACTCTATAATTATGTCCATGCTCTGTGATGTTGCGCTGATGCTGTTCGTAACCATACAAATGTAACATCTTCGGCTTACTAAACCGCCTAACCAAATACGCACAGCTCGTGCCCGATAATACCAAACGATACGGCCCCAACGTTTCCTCAAGCACCTTTGAATACAACGAATAAGTGCCCGTCCAAAACTTACCATCGTCATAGCGCGGCCTACACCAATGAAAATAACAAGGCGTCTTAGTTTCTTCTAACCACCCATCCAAAGGAGATGGCCCCAAAGCATTGCTCTTTATATACTTATCCGGCACACCAAAAATTACAAACTGCACCCTTGGCACCTCATCCAACATCCTTAACGCATCATCGCCATGGCCCTCGCCCGTCCAATACATTGCATCAATACGGCCCTTAGTTCTTAGCCAATGATTCTTTATGCGCACAACTATGTCATATGGCTCTAGTTGAGACTCTTCATAGTTCTCCGCCCCTCCAACCAACGCTACCGCCTTGCCATCCAAATACTCGTTAAGCATCTAATACCTTACCGTCGGATAGTGGTGTAGCGCCTCCTCGTGCGCCTCCCATAAATCATCTAACGTAGCAGTTTGCACAGTGGTTTGCTTCGGATTGTCCGGCGCGTCCTTAGCAATGCGGCGGCTCATCACAGCATAACGAATAGAATCAGCACAATGATCGTCCGACTTAGTATTTAAGTCGTTTGGATTGTGACTGTCGTGTTGCAACTCAGGGATTGTTCGGATTGAGTCTCGACAGGTGTCAAAGAAATATATCGTAGGCCTCTCTTCCGAACGTGAATCTCCATTGAAACGATTTCGTAGCTCTTGCCATCCGGCAATTCTCTGGTTGTCGCCTCTATGCCAAATAACTCCCCGCTTCCGAAATTGCTCAGCAATGCTTGGGCCTCCGTCCTGCTTATGAATACTCGGATCGGCCGGACCCCCTTTGACACTAACGGTAGATAAATCGTAGCGGGTATTGTCTCGTTGTCGAATGCCATCAGCAACCTCTCCTATCTCTAACTTTAATCCCTTATTCGGCTTACTCGCCCCATACCACTCCTGATAACAAATCATAGAGCCCCTCGGATAATAAGGAGCCCCATGCAAGTCAGTCCCGTCAGATATAGCCCACCAATGCACAGCAAAAGGAGAGGCTGAGCCCCAGTCCATGCTTCTAAAACGTGGCCAATGCTCCGGTATGGGATGGGGCTCAACTACGTGAGTGCTTCGCTGGAACTCAGGAAAATAACTGCCCGCCACAACGTTCCAATCACCCTCCAACATAGCCTGAACAAGCTCGGGAGAACCTAGGCCCTTAATCTGATCCTCATAGTCAGGGCTCATAGTGGTCAGCGTCGGATTGTCCGATAACCTCGCAGGTATATACTGCCTCGTCATACCCCCCTCGTCCTTATCCGCTTGCCACACCTGAAGAGGCGGGCTAGGATCCACCCATGTTCTCTTTACCCAGCTGTGACCTATATTACCTGGGTTCCCAGAAACAATAATACGGGGGAAAGATTCCTTGTGATGCTCTGGAAGCTCTACCCCAGCCATTCTTACCCTGGTTCTAAGGAACCTATACATCTCCTCCGTAAAACTCGTTACCTCGTCAATCATCAAAACATGAAACTCATCGCTCTGATATCTCCAAACGTCCTTCGGCTCCTTGCAATGGCGAAGAAAAATCTTGGACCCGGTTTTATGGAAGCGGACTTCGCCTTTAACAATCTCAACAAGGCCGTGCTGCGTAAGGTCGCTAAGAAGGGCACGTAAGCCCTGCGGACCCTCAATGTGCGTCGCTATGATCTCAGGCTCAGTCCGCCGAAAAAGATAAACCTTAAGATTAGGAATCTCTAAGCACCACGCTATCGCTGCGATTCTGAGGAGGTGGGAGTTGTGAGTTGGCACAAACTCCTCCCCCCAAAGAAACGTGCCGTCCAGAGAGTCAACTTGAATGCACCGAACTGGAACGCTTGCCACCTTCTTACAAGAAACTATATACCGTCGACTATGAGTCCCCCTAAAGTCTTCTCGCTTCTGTCGATTGAGCTTCCTAGGAAGCCTGAAAACAGGAAGTTCCGTTACAAACTTAATCCTCCACTTTGGGCCAATCTCCTTACCCCTAAGCTTCGCAACCCCCTGCTTAGCAGAAGCCTTAATGCCCAATGAACGAACCAGCTCTAAAACACCGTCCCTGAGATCCGGCGCCGTAGTAGTAAACTCACAATGCCCTCGATCAGTCGCTGTCCCATCAGTGTCCATCAACCCCTGCAAAAGAGATAACCGCTGAAAATGAGATGCTCGTAAATATTCAACTGGAATGTGCTTGTGAACAAAAACTCCTAATTGCTTGAGCTGCGAATGAAGTCCCAATACCCCATAACCATATTTGGCACTAGGGCGCTTTCGAACCCCATACCCCACCGCCTCAGCAACCTGAACAATCTCTACATCAGCCGTGGTAATACAGCCCTGCCCCAAACTACCATCACCCAACCAAGCACCAAAAACATATGGGTCAACTAAAAGCTCTACCTCCTCACAATCAATCGAACCACAAACATCAACCGAATGATTCTTTGAAACACCATCCAATAACGTCTCGGAAATCTCTCTTGTAGTTCGAATTTTAGGCTTAAGCGGCTCTAGATATTCATGCCGCTTAAGCTGGTTAGCCAAAACTAAATCCGGTCGCTTCCCCTTACCATGCCAAGGCCTTAACTCCCTACGCTTAGCACGATAACTAGCCGTTCTTTTAGTGTTTGCTTGCCGCTCCTTTAACGTTTGCGTAACCCACTGATGGGACTCATCACAAACAAAAGAACTGCCGTCCGAAAACTTAACCTCATAACAAGGCCTGTCATACATCGCCGACGTTACAGCAATAACGTTACAGCGCTTACCGCGGGCATCAAATAACTCGTCACCAACCCCTATGTCACCAAGACTCTTCCAACCAGAAACAGTCGGCACAGGAATAGTTATGTCCCCAGCCTTCCCACCACCCAGTGCGCCGCCATACAAAATCTCACGGGCTTTGCTTTGAAAAGCCTCCCCCTGCTTCTCATGCAGCGTTAAATTAAGGTTGATTTGCTTCGTCATAACCCCAGCATAACACAAAACATCAAGATAAGTGCCGCGCCAAATTACAACTCTCGCACAACAACTCCACGTGCTGCGACATTACCAAAATGTCCATCAACAACATGCCTCCCAACATCTCAACAGCAAACTCCTCGTGACCACTAGAGCGATGAAAAAAATGTAAGGTGTCAGCTTTGCCGCACTCCTCACAAACACCACCAAAACCAGCAACCAACTTAAGGCGCTGACCCCTGGGCGTCGTCTCGTTATGCAACAAATGAGACAAAAACGCCCGGTGCATCGGAGTACGGAGCTGGCCAGCCTGAATAATGCGATGCGGTCCGGTAAAACTAGAAAGGCTCTCCATGGTTTGGCTCCTAAAAAAGGCGAAAAAACCTTACGTTACGCTAGGATCAATATGGGGATTATAACATTTGATTAGTGGGGAATGATAGGGGGAAATTGGTGTAGGTAGTTTGGGATGGCTACGCCGACGACACGCCCCCCCGGGGGGAAATTCCGTCCAAAAACCGGCCCAAAAAAAGCATTCTTTTTTAGTCTGGAATAAATAATTGACCGATAAGTTTTCTTATCAGTCAATTTGCTTGGGCTTACTATCCCCTTGGTTTATTTGGATATTTACTTGAACGCCTACGTTAGTGACGCTCTGCTCTGCGCCTGCCTCGTGTTTGACTAGGTCGCCGTAGATACGTGGCGCTAGTTTCATGGCTAGGAACTTGTAACTGTCTATTTTCATTCGGGCTTTTTGGATTTCAGCTAAATCTGAAGGGCAATTCTCAGCAATATCAATGATTTGGTCGATAAAATCCTCAGCCGCTCCTACCCGTGCGCGTGCGTACTGGTCTGAAAACTCAGGATGGCAGTTTTTCCATTGATACACATTGGAGCGCGTTATCCCATGCTCTCTACAAATTGCTCGTAGCGACTTACCACCAAGGAGTTCATTGCAAATTAGATTGGCAAGTTGTGGCTCATACTTGGTCGGTCGACCAGTTTTAGCAGGTAATACCTCAGTATCCATACTTTAACCATACCAAAGCCATACACATCCTCTCAAACTTTTTCTTTCTTTTTATGTTGACTTGTATCCCAAACGTGTTACAATGGGGATATAAAAACTAAGGAGACAAACTATGAACGAAGGTTACTCGATATTAGTCTGGGATATGTGGGGACTAGGTTTTTCACGCGTCAATCCTCGCTTATTATCAGAAGGAACATGTTCGAAAGGATTTCCCATAAATTGGTGGCGAAAACAAGAAAGAGATACAACGCAAAAGATTTTAGACCGCCACGGTGCAAATCGATTTAACTTCGCTCAAATTATTTGGGACAATGAAAATGCAGAATACGACTGAAAAGCAAAATATCTTTCCACTTTTTCGAAAACCGAAATTTAATGTGCTCGGTCCTTGGTGGCGAAGATGGCGACTTTGGTATGGCTACACGATTTTAGAAAACGGCTCCAAGTGTAAACAAATTAAGAACAAAGTTTATATCTATTAGCCCAAATGACCAAAATTCAAACCAGCATAAGAATTGACGTAGAGACTTTAGATACTTTACGCCAAATTCAGACTAAGTTTAAATTTAGGAGCGTAGCTCAAACCATTGAGTTTTTAGCCCATAGTTACAATGGGGCTTTAATTAAAATAGACCTTGAGAAGCTTAAGCAAGCAGCCTCGGCAGATACCTAATAGCTCCAAATCCAGGGTCGAGGAAATCCATCTAGCTCATCCCGAGCTAAATCATCAAGATGGATAAAACGATTCTCGAGCTCCCCGCTTTGTTTTACCCCAATTCCTGTGAAACCGCATCTGGCGGCCAATTTGGCCAGCCTAAGAGCATTTCCCCCATAGCATACCACATCCACTGCTCGACCCAAACTATGCGCTCCTGGGCGAGATTTGGCGCTCTCGATAGGATGCTCATCCTTATCACGATAGCCGGACGAGATTATCATTGACTTGCCATATTTTTCTCTTAACCGCACCAATTTATCCATGAAATCGCTATTCATTTCACACTTACCACTAGCCGAGCATTTGAGCTCATTTTCGGTAAAGTATTTCCAACTCAACTGACCTTCTCCTGCTTTGATTCCATTCTCTAATTCTATCCAATTCATATTTGGTTTTTCAATAACTGTTGGTTACATTGGCCTGCTCCCTTAACTTTGCTGCAATTAACATTACCGCATTCCATTGCTCATCTTTTCCCCACTCCCTCCATTCCCGACAAAACAATTCATCTTTGCTAATTCTCTCCATTGCCGCATCAATCCAGGGCCAGAATCGACCTCCGACACTGCCTGTTTTGTCGTCTTCCAACTCTTCAAATTCAAGTGCCCATTTTGGCCTCTCTTTGAGACTGGCTGCGGTAATTAACTGAAGCAATTTCGACATCTTTTTCCTCTCCCTTGGGGTAGACAGTAGACACTTTGTCCCTATTGTAGCTTATATACTTTATTTTTTATTATATTTACTTATATTTTATACTATTTTAAATATTTATTATTAACTATTAAAAAGTATCTACTCTATCTACCCAAGGGAATAACTTCGCTATCTTTCAATGTTTTTTGAGTAGACACACCACCAAAAAAGGCTCCCTCAACCATCACCCCACTGTCCACCCACTGTCTACACAAACTCTGGAATTTCATCAGAAACAAGTGAACAGTTGCGATAGAAGCATCTACCCTTAGTCTTGCTCCTTTTTATGCCGTGTTCTCCTAGGGATTTGCCGAATTTTGTCTGTGATAAAATAAATTCACCTCGCTCCTCAGCCCACTGTTTATACCTCTGATATACCTCTGTAGCATTTGTGGAGATGCCTTCCATGTGCCTTATACATTCCTCTATGAAATTACCGATGGTATCTTCTTCGCTGCGGTAATTACGGACTGCTTCCAGCACTATTTCCGGTGGATTTAGTCCACCATTTAGCCACAGCTGACATCCTTCAATGGCCCAATTTAGAATTCCGGGTAGCTCTCCCAGCAAATAATCCTTCAGATCCTTGTTTTGTTTTTCAACGGGGATTTCCACGGTAAATGGGATGAGGTGCATTCTTCTCCAAATGCCGTAGTCTCCTCCGCTAACATTTGGTTTATTATTACCGCGCATGAAGAGTTTAAATTTGGGCATAAAGTCAAAGAACTCTTTATGTAGGAATCTGGCTGTAACCATTTCACCACCGGTTAGGTCTTTAATTAGCCCTTCGTTCCAAGCCTGTTTTGGGCCTGTTTCCCCAACGCTAACCATCCTGCAGTTAGCTAGCCTGGCGATGTCATTGCCTACTCCACCGTCCATTTTTTTGGCCATAAAGCTTTCTGCCTTGCAGCCCGCTGCGTATGTGCCCATTAGAGCTCTTATTGTCTCCAGGAAGACACTTTTTCCGTTAGCTCCTGTTCCGTGGCAGAAGAAAAAGCATTGTTCGCTTACAGAGCCGGTGAGGCAGTAGCCGACTACTCGCTGTAAGTAGTCCATAAGCCCCACATCTTCGTCAGTTATTTCATAAAGAAACTGTTCCCAAAGTGGGCAATCGGCATCTGCAACATATTCTGTGCCTAGCATTTTTGAGCAAAGAAACTGACGGTTGTTTATTTGGGCCCCACCTGAGCGCAGATGTATGACCATTTCTCCGGCATTTGCTACAAAGGGGTCGGAGTCTAAGCAGCTTATTTCGGCATTAATTTTAGGATGTTTTGTGGCTTGGTTTAGTCCGCTCTTAATTCTGCTATCGTTCTCGCTTTGTTTTTGCCATTTGCGGAGTGTTTCTGCCTTTCGGCCTTTAGCTAGGGCTATTTCATCTGAGATGGCAACGATGCTTTCTTGCATGAGTTGATATGCGCGAACGCCGCCGTCTGATTTCCAGTATTTACCATTCCAATGGTACCAGCCCTCTTCTTGGATGTATTTTAGATTTTCTCCTTGGTGCTTAAGGAGCCTTTGAACATTGGCGCGGTCGGTATCTATTGCGCCTTCTGTTGTTGCTGGGTCGAATTTCCATTCCGGGGTTTGTTGCGCCAGTTTGATGAGCTCATCTCTAAGCTCCTTATCGCCCCTCTCTGAGTCTTTTATCCAATCTGAGACATCATACCCCCCTCCATTGCCAAACGGCTCTAGGATTTTGATTTTGGCGGCTACATTCCAAAGTCCTTGTGCTACAGAGGCACCGAATTCTAAGCCGGAGTTATCGTCGTCGTTATGGGGAAGGATTACTACTTGCAGGCCTTTAAACCACTCGGCGTATTGCCCTAACCAGCCGTTTTTCCCAAAGGGGATGCAGGTGCTAAGTAGCCCCAATTTGCGCACATTATCTGCATCCTTTTCTCCTTCACAAAACCAAACGACTCCTATTTTACTAGCAGTTATTTCATGTAAGTTATAGGGGATGCGCTCTTCTTTTTTTAGACCCCACTTGCCGCAAGGTTGCCCATCCTCGCGCGCTCTTTCTGGGCGGAATTCCTTACCCGACTTCGTTTCATACCGGTTGATGAAGTATCTTGTAGTTCCATCAGGGTTGAGGTATTTATATCTGCATACTAAAGTATTTCTTTTGGGGCGTTCTGCTCTATGATAGTTGACATTGTTTTTGGGCTGTGGGGTGCTCCCGCTCCACATGCCCTTATTTTTTAGTATTTCCTTTGCTTCGTCCCAAACCTTTCCACATTTTTGGCAATGGATAAGGATTTTTCCTTCTTTAATTGTTGCACTACATGAGGGGTTTTTATCTCCGTTTTTATGGGCGGTGCTATTGGGGCATCTACAGGCGTATTGCACCCCCTCGGCCGCTTCTCCACTAAAGTTGTCACTAAGTTCTTGTAGTAAGGCAGAGAGCTGTTCCTGGGTAGAATAAGCCATATTCTTTTCCTTTTATGTACAATTATTCATTTTTATTCTTTTTTAATTGACATTAACGTCCATGGGGGGTTAGAACGGTATCTAACAACTTGAAGAAAACAAAAAGCTAACGCAAGTAAAAAATGAAACTTTGGGCGCATCAGCAAAAAACACTGGACGAAATAAAACAAAACAAGCTGAAATCTTTCGGTTTGTTTTATGAAACGGGTCTTGGAAAAACGCGCACTGTCATAGAGCTCATTAAGCAAATCTATACCCAAGACCAAAAGCCTTACACGACACTTATTGTGACAGTTCCAAGCGTCGTGGAGCAGTTCTACAGGGAGTTTGAAAAGTTTAGCCAGGCTTTGTTTGAAGTAGCGCAGCCCATACCTGCGGGCACTTCATCCAAAAAGAGGTGTGACCTAGTAGAGACGGACAAGAAGCGCATCTTTATAACTAACTACGAGGGCATGCTGGTTAAGAACTTCTACACGCTACTTACTCACATTCGTCCTCAGATAATTATTCTAGATGAAAGCCATAAGATTAAAACGCCTAACGCTAAAAGAACTAAGGCGCTTCACACGCTAGGCGATATGGCACGTTATCGCTTTATTTGTACTGGCACGCCTGCACCTAACAGCTACTTAGACATCTGGAGCCAGTTTAGGTTTTTATCGCCTGCAACGTTTCCGAAGTCTTTTTATAGATTCAGATTGCACTATTTCTATGACAAGAACGCTGGTATGTCTAAAGCAAAGCATTTTCCTAATTGGCAGCCACATTCTGAAACCAAAGATAAGCTACGTCAAATTATACACAAGCACGCGCACGTGGTTAAGAAGCGCCATGTTTTGGACTTACCTCCTTTAATTAAGGAAACTCGCTACGTAGAACTCAGCCCTAAAGTAAAGAAGCACTACAAGGAATTAGAGAGCGAGCTGGTAACGCTCCTAGACCAGGGCACTTATGCAGTGGACTTAGCAGTCACAAAACTCATTCGGTTGCAGCAGTTGTGCTCTGGCTACCTGCCTTTTGATGATGGGCCGCCATTAACCTTTCCTTGCGAAAAGGATGATGCGTTAAGGGACATATTGGAGAGCATCGGTCCAGAGCATCAAACAATTGTTTGGACTAACTTTGTCTATAACTACGAAAAGATTAGGGATATTTGCGATGGGTTGGGCTTATTATGGTCTGCAATTGTTGGGGGCCAGAAGGCTAAGGATCGGGACGGGGAAATCAGAAGCTTTAAAGAGGGCCATACCAGGGTAATGATAGCTAATCCTGCTGCGGGAGGGCTAGGGCTAAATCTCCAGAACGCTAGCTACATGATTTATTATAGTAAGGACTTTAACTTGGAGCATAATATTCAGTCGGAGGCCAGGGCTTATCGTGCTGGTTCTGAGGCGCATAAAAACATAACAAGAATAGATTTAATAACTAAGAATACAGTTGAGGAAAAAATTCACCACGCACTACAAAATAAGAAAACAGTTCAAGCACTGCTATTAGATATTAGAGGCAAGCAAATAAGGGACGTTAAGCCAGACAAGCTAAACGGGACGATAGTATGGACGTAGAAGAAAGAAAGCTAACCGAACTACACGAAGCGGACACATTAGTAATGGAGCTTTTTAGCTGTAACAAGATGATAGCTGAGCATGAGAAGGAAATAGCTAAGCTAAGAGAAAAGAAAAAGGACACAGAGTGGAGGCTAATGGACCTGCTAGAGGACGCAGGGCTTGAGAGCTTTAAGTCTAACTACGGCACATTTAGTTTTAGGTATCAGGAGTCGGTTAAAATGCCGCAGGAGCTTGATAATAAAAAGCAGTTATTTGATTACCTGAAGCAAACTGGGGACTATGACCAAATGATTACGGTCCACAGCCAGAGGCTTAATAGCTGGTATAAGGCGCAGCTAGAGGAATGGCAGGACAGAAAAGCGGAGGGAGCAGAGTTTAAAATACCAGGACTGGACGAGCCAAAAGTTTACCGAAAAGCATACTTACGAACAAGCTAAACCAACATAAAGGAAACTACAATGGACATAAACGCAGCATTTCCAAGCAAATACTTAAAAGCAGCCGACCTGCCTGACAATGAAGACACGATACTTGAAATTGACAGCGTTGTAATTGAGGAGGTGGGCCGGGACCAAGAAAAACGGCCTGTTATATACTTTAAGGACGAGCCTAGAGGCATGGTTTTAAACAAGACGAACGCTAATACCATTACTAAGCTCTATACCAAAGAAACCAATTCTTGGAAGGGCAAGCCAGTAGCTCTTTACGTAACGGAGGTGCAGTTTGGTAGCGATATGGTGGAGAGCATTCGCATTAAAACTAAGGTGCCAAAGGACAAGCCCAAGGGCATCAAGCAGGTTCCGCTGGAGGAGGATGAACTTGTGATATAATGGGGCTATGCCCCGAAAAGAAGCAACGTTAACGCGTAAAATATTAGAGCTTTTTCGACAGCTACCAAACAGCTGGTTTGAAAGGGTAGAGCAAACAAGCATTAATGGCACCCCGGATATATTGGGGTGCGTGGAAGGGCAAATGGTAGCAATAGAAGTTAAAACGAATAAGGGCAGGCTATCTAGACTGCAACTACACAAGCTTAATTGCATACGCAACGCCGGTGGTCTTGCCCTTGTTCTTAATGAAGATAACTACTTTGATTGGTATGAACGAATACTTGACGGAAAGACTTTTATTAACTGAGGAAGAAGCAGCAGAGCTGCTTGGTATAGAGCCGCATACGCTTGGTAAGTACCGACGTGCAGGTAACGGCCCTCCCTATGTGCAGCTAAGTAAAGGCAAGAAGCGGCAGCTGGTGCGGTACCGCAGATTAGACATTGAGGAATGGATAGAGCAAAAAAGGAAAAACTATGAAACTTTATAGACACGGCGACGTATTAATAAAAGAAGTGAACATTAATCCAACTAAAGGCAAGAAACGAAGGAACAACGTCTTAGCCCATGGCGAAGTAACGGGACACTGCCATCAAATAATAGATGGTGCTGCGGCTATGTGGGATTTTGACGATAAGGTGTATTTGGAAGTGCAAGACAAACTAGCAACGCTAAGCCATGAAGAGCATCACGCATTAAAGCTACCTAAAGGTAATTACGAAATAATTATCCAGAGAGAATATGACGATGAAAAGGAGTGGCGAAATGTCCTTGATTAAATTGGAAGACTGCAAACAAGAGCACTTTATAGCTTTTCGGGAGTTAGTTGATGGAGTTCGTAATCAGCTAGTATACCCCGTAGACCCGACTATTAGCTTAGTAGTTATTGGCCTTGTGCTGGACAAGGAGCCGTCCTTGTATTCGTCCTTAGATTCGTCCTTAGATTCGTCCTTGCGTTCGTCCTTGCGTTCGTCCTTGCGTTCGTCCTTGCGTTCGTCCTTGGATTCGTCCTTGTATTCGTCCTTAGATTCGTCCTTGAATTCGTCCTTGCGCTCGTCCTTAGATTCGTCCTTGCGTTCGTCCTTACATTCGTCCTTGTATTCGTCCTTGTATTCGTCCTTGGATTCGTCCTTGGATTCGTCCTTGGATTCGTCCTTGCGTTCGTTCTTGTATTCGTCCTTGGATTCGTCCTTGCGTCCGTCCTTAGATTCGTCCTTAGATTCGTCCTTGCGTTCGTTCTTGTATTCGTCCTTGGATTCGTCCTTGCGTCCGTCCTTGGATTCGTCCTTGCGTTCGTCCTTAGATTCGTCCTTGAATTCGTCCTTAGATTCGTCCTTGAAGAAAGGGCCGATCCGATTTAGTTATCAAGGTAGTTTTTGGAACTATTGGACACTTTATTATCTTTTCGGTTTTCTTGTTGGCGTGAAATACGAGCCTAAAAAATTAGAAAAGCTAGCACTTTTTTCGTGGTTATCGCCATTAGTGGGGCACATCAAAGACGAGGAGGGTCGGCAAATTCCTATTCCACTACCTAAACCTAAAACTATACGCTGGTTAAAAACAGGAACAACTAAAGCACCATTTGAATTACCAATCTGGGAGCTCCACGCCGATGGAAAGCCAAGCATAGAGCATGAGCTCTTCAATTGCTATCATTACCATGACACTAAAATCCCCGAGCGCATGGGAAAAGTAAAAAGTAAAAACTGGAAGCCAGAATGGATTAGAGAAGAAGAAAACGCTGAGATAAGAAGAGCATTAATTCAAGAAATCGGCTACGAAAAAATGCTGGCAGAACTTGGCGGAAAAGTTCTCAATTCTTGGAGGGAATACGAGCTAGTAGACATGAATCTAGATTCTGAGGTTCGTTATCTAATGGTTAAAATGACATGCCCGTCAACAAATAAGATTCACATTCACAGAGTTCCGCCTGATATGGAAAAAGCCAGAGATGCTATTACTTGGGTAAATCATGGAATAGATCCAGAGAGTTTTATTATGGAACATTAAAAGGAAAAAAACTATGAGCAATAGACAGATAGAAATAATAACAAAATGGTTTGGAATTGTCCTTATTGTAGTAGTTTTTATGCTTATTATAGCAGAAGTTAGGGCAGCGGAGGTGTGTTATACGGATAGACAAAATCCTGAGTTAGTTTATTGTTTTGATTGTTCGAAAGGAAGCCAATCTTACTGGTGCTCCAAGCAGGTGCCTCAACCTCATACCTGCTGTGAGGACCCCAGTAAGATAGTGGTTAAAGATAGCGAGAAGGGGGATACTTTTCCTATAATGTTAGAAACTTGTAATACGATGTACGGCTATTGTGTAGAAGAGGTTGCTAAAAACCAAGAAATGTATAACGGATGTGCCGCAAGTAAGGGCCTTAGTTTAACGCCCAGCTTACCTGTGATTGAGCGAAGAAAGTTTGATAACATTTTTGAGTGTCAGCGCCATGAAGCAGCTTGTGGGTATACTAAGTATGCTTGGCAAATAGAAGTATCTAGATGCTTGAGCTTGTAAAAATGATTGAATCAATTTGCCATTCCATTTTAAAAAATTCCTGGGACGCAGAAGATGCTGCTCAGGAAGCAAGGCTAGCAATTTGGCAAAAGCAGCATCAGCTGCAAGACAAAAAAAAGCTTAAGTCCTGGAGCGCTGTGATTGCAAAAAATAAGGCTTTGGAATGCTACAGAAAAAGAAAAAAAGGTGGGAGCGGGAAGTAAATAATTTTATACCAGAGCAAACTTCTGATTTTTCAGAGAACTATTTAATTTGGAACATTGATTTGGAAAAGAAAAAGCCCTTAAAAGAGTACAGAAGTTTTTACTATTTTAAAGTACTAAGGCAAACAAAAAACCATACAGCCAAAATTCTAGGAATTAATTCAACTACTGTAATAAGACACGCTAATTCATTTCGTAAAAAATTAAATTATGTTTAGCGAAACAACTAAGGTTAAAGGATGGGGCAGTTTGACAGGGATGTCAGAAGAGGCGCCACAGTGGAGTATGGGGTTGTTAACTGTTCCCACCCCATGCTGAGCCGTATTTCCTAACTCATCGGCTCCGCCTCTTTTTTGGTTTTTGTTGTTTCCTTAAACGCCTAAGATACGTCTGAAGGTCCTTCAAGCGGTGAATAAGTCGTTGAGGTTTGCTGCACCCGCTCCTTAATATCAAACTTGGAATTATAGACCATCACATCTTTTTTATCTGCATTTCGTTGGTCGCAGTCTTTACAAATGAGCCCACTAAAGTCAAAATCTCCGGTTTCATGTCTAGCTCTTAGGTTTTGAAAAAAGAAGTCGTTAAAGATTTCTTTTAAGCTATGTGTTTTTAGATCGCCCAGCTCTAGCTTTCCGTCAAAATCAAAGCAGCACATATTAATAGTGCCGTCTACTTGAATTTGAAGTGGGCCAGTAAATGGCCTGCCGCAGCTGTTTAGTTTTTCTGGTTGCACTGTTCTATAATCTCTACCATCTACCCAGTTGTGGGGCTTCCACACCTCTACCAAATCAACAACATTTTTCCACTGATTAATCCATTCATTAACGCAATGGTCGTTGCCATCTGTTATGTTGTAGGTAAAAATTATCTGTGTTTTTCGTTCTAGCTTAGCTATTTCTTTAACGTTCTTATTTACTCGTTCAAACATTTTAGAGCTTTTAATTCCATGAACTGTGTTGTAACTGTCTTTATCCACGCCATAGAAGCTTACACGAATAGAGGTTAGACCTATGTCGTTTAAACGTTTAAACCTTTCAGGAGTTAGGTAAGAGCCATTAGTAAGAACCGTGCTTGTTAGCTCAGACTTTTTATTTAGAGCGTATTCGAGCTTGTCTGGTAGTGTTTTATCCATTAACGGCTCGCCAAAGCCGGAGAGGGTTAGGTTGGTATATTGGCTAGTTTCTAGAGTGATTTTATCAAAGAGCTCCTTAAAGAGTTCAAGACTCATGGTCTTAATATCTCTTGTAAGGAGCTCCCTAGGACATATTGTACAAGCATAATTACACGCCGTGGTAAGCTCAAAGCGCATATCATTGCTTGTGGGAATCATTAGTCCATTATAGCTTTTATGTCCCCTACTAGGCCATAATCTTCATATGCTTGGTAATAGGCTTCTTTTTCTGTGTGAAATGGGCCTATCGGATCTATGGCCATTTTCCAAGTTTTGGGGTTGAATTTTTCGTAGTAGAAGCCTGGCCCACGAAACCACTCTACTTCATTGCTCCACACATCATCGTCAGTATATTCATGTACCGTAATGTCGTGCTCTAATACAGCATTAAATACTGCTCCGAATTCCGGATCCAGCTCACATACTTTTTCTATGTGCTCCATGGCACGCTCTGCATCACGTAATAATCTAGCTCCAGCTAGGTCATAAACATTTGAATGTGCATCGTAATATTTCATAGTTAGTCTCCTTAGTGTTTTGATTTTATTCATTGTTGCATACTCCAGCTGCTGACACCAGGCACTAATGTGCCCGTAACACCATGGGCTTGGGCTAGAAATAATAAGCCAATTCCTGCTAATGCGCTGAGAAATACCAGCCCAATTTGCTGTATGATTCTTGTCATATCTAAGCCCTCTTATCGATAATTTGGCCCAGCTTGGCCTTTTCTTCTTTCTTTTTATAGGGCTCGTGCATAGGAGCCCCTAGTTTCGTTCGTTCTAGCTCGTTTATGGAGTCTACAAAGGAGCTGAAGCCCATCACGGTATTACCAGCTCTAAATCCACAGCCAGTGCCGCAACTGACTATCCAAAACGCTCCACAGCCAGCTGCTAGTATCTTAAGTAGATGAATATACTCAGGTGTGCTATTTTCATATAAGGCCATCTGTTGTCTCCTTAGTCTCATTAGTTGGCTTAGTTCGGGCTATCTTGACGTCCATAGCCCGAACGATTATTCATTACAGTTAGAGACAGATTTCGTCAGATGGATTCACAAACTTTAGAAAATTGTTTAGGTGAGAATTACAGTGGCCGTGGGTAGGAAAGTCCTGCCATAAAGAAAATCGTCCATGATGGTCAATCTTTAATTGAATAAGCTTTTTAAGTAGCCGCTTAGCCGGAAGATTTAAAACCTCACAACAACTAATATACGATAAAACATAATCTTTTTCTGGAGAGCAGAGCCACTTCTTTGCTGTTCGGTATTCTATCGTATGTTTACCGCAACGAAAGATATCGTTAAGCGCTAGAGTAAGCATTCTAAGGCACAGTTTTTGCACAGGGGTAAGAATACGGGAGGGGGATCTAACGGAACCGGTAGTTTCGTCATCATAACAACGTTCATTAAAGATATAGAATAAAGGTAAGATGCTAGATAAACAAGTAAGGATTCAAGCAGATTTAAGTCTTTTGTTTTCTGCTTCTAGGTTATCACAGCGCCATTTGAGTTGTTGGTTTTCAGTGCGGACTTCCTCAACGTCCCGATGAAGCTCCCGGTTTTCTTTTCTGAGATCGTCCATTTCTTCGCGAAGCTCCTTATTCTTATCTTCTAGCTCTCTTACTCGTTCGTGTAATCTTTTCAAGTCTTCTCTTAAAACCTCTACTAATTCCGTTGCAGCGCCTACAACTTGGAGCTCCCCCTTAATCTCAACGCTTCTGGCATCTGCTAGATTTTTCTTTCTAAGGCTCCAGTAGGAAATAACAGCTGTAAGGCCGCTCCCACCGGCTGCCGCTAATGCCGCCCAGAATGCTGATTGGTCCATGTAAAAAGCAAGCCTCCAAAAAGCATTCCAAAATGTTCCATCAAAGCTCCGGTATGAACTACAGCCAGAAGAATAGACGGAAACTGGTCAGCAAAAATAAAAGCACTTGGGCGAACAACACCATCAGCAAAGCTAGAATCAATGCTAGCCTTAGTGGCTCCCCAAGCTGAAACTATTATAAAGAACTGCTGCGGACATAAGCAAAATAAACCATGCTTTAGTTTTATCTTTGGATAGAGCGAGCCAATGGCTAGCACTCCCACAACAATTAAAACTATTGCAGCAAGCTTAGTTCCACCGCAAAGATTAACAACTGCATAAAGGCCCGTAGTCCAGCTAGCTCTTTCGTCAAATAAAAGAACCAAGCCCCACACAATGTGAAGTATGATGGCATACAAAAATATCCATGGCCGCATCATTTGGAAAATCTAATTGATATTCCAGTTGCTAAGTTTCCCTTCGTCGTAACTTTTTTAGTTTCTTCCACAGCCATTTAACCAGCCACGCAAGCGGTACATAGATTTTTTTATCACCCACCAATATTGTCTCGTTTCACTTTATCGTGCGCTAATCCTATTCCTGTTAAGCTAATGCCTAAAAACCCTGCAACTTGTCCTATTAAACTATCTAGAGCAACAGACCAGATCTGAAGCGACTTAATCCAATCTATTCCCGGAAAGTTTAAAGCTACTTGCTCTAAGCCGCTAGTTAAGCCTTGTAAAATTAACCATACTACGCAAAGAATTACCCCTATTTCTGTTTTCTTGCCGTCTATTAATTTTCCAAAAGGCGTTCTCTCAAAAAGCCACCTCACCAACTTGATTATCATCAGACTTCCTCCTATACTAAACGAACTCAAGGGATGCGCTAACACCCCTTTGAGCTCTTCCCATAACGCAACCTAATAAGGAGGAAGCGCCATGAATGAACGATATTATACAACAACTGGTAAACCGATTAATAGCTCTATTCCGCTGGGAGCAGCTAGGGATTTGACTGGACAAAAATTTAATCGACTGATTGTTGTTCAATATTTGGGAAGGAGGGGCAATGCAATTTATTGGCTGTGTCTTTGTGAATGCTCCAATAAGACGATAACAACAAGTAGTAATTTGACTAGGAATAATACTACTAGCTGTGGATGCTACCAAAAAGAACGCGTTATTGAAGCATGCGCAACTCATGGTGCTACTATAGGTAGAAAGATTCCTTCTGAATATAAAACCTGGGAACAGATGAAGAAACGGTGTCTGTCTCTTAATAACCCCGCTTATCCTCGTTATGGGGGACGAGGAATTGTCATTTGCAGCCAATGGAAAGATTCTTATGAGACTTTCTATAAAGACATGGGGCCAAAGCCTAGTTCGAAATATACAATCGAAAGAATAAATAACGATGGTCCCTATTCGCCCGAAAACTGTAAATGGGCTACGAGAAAAGAGCAAGCCAGCAATAAAAGAACAAGCGTTGTTGCGAAGTTTTACACAGGATCGAAAACTATGAAAGAATTGGGAGCTGAGTATGGTATTAATCATGAAACCCTCCGTGCTCGGCTATGTAAGGGGCTTTCGCTTAAAGAAGCTTTGGAGTATAAAAAGCACAGCCGTCATAAAATCTCTCCACGCCCCAAAAACTCCGCTAATTCAGGAGGGTCTTGAGTAGAAACAACAGCATCAATTTCACTAGTAACTCCGCAAACAGTAATAGATTCGGCTACTCTTGATACTTCAAAACCTTCTTCTAGGGCTTGCTCTCTTACTGAATTATCCACTTCAGAGTTATCCGTAATATCAGCTAAACAAATTACTTCATTGTCCCCTTCGCCACAGCCCACCACAAATCCCAATAAAATTAGTGCTGTTAGAGTTTTCATGGCACCCTCCTTTATGGTATGTTTATTGTATCATAAGTTGACTAGGGAGAATTAAAAATGAAAAAGTTTATTCTTAATGTATTGCTGTTCGGATACATAGCAATTTGCTTTCTTGTCTGGTTTGCATCCATAGCTTTTGCTTTTATGCAGGGCATTGTGCCGGGGCTATTGGCTCTTTTTTTAGGGGGTTGGCTTTTGGGGGCATTACTAGATCATCCTTATAAAATCTTAGCGGACCTGTCCTGACAACATATCAGCAAGCATACGATCTCGTTGTCGAGAAAGTCGTCCTGGCCCGGTAGTGGCTATTGGGGCAGCGCCCATTCCAGCCCCTCGAATTCCGGTGCCTGCCCTTCTTAGCCCTGGCCCAACTCGTTGCAAAATATTAGCCCCTCGCAATGGCTCTGGAGTTACCGCCCCCGTTAAACGTTGCCGTAGTGACGGAATCTTAGGTAAAGCTTGTTCCGCTACAGCCCGTCTGAGCGGTTCTTCTAAATCTAAGTAGCTGGAAATTTTTGTGTTTAGCTCTTTAAGCTTGCCTATAAGATGTGGCGCCTTGGTTCGAGCAATAGCATCCGCACTTTCTTCTATAGTTCTTTGAAAGGATGTAAAAAGTTTTCTTTTAAGAACTGCCACAGGAGCCTGCTCGGCCGTTACTGTTCCACTCCAAATACTGGGATTTTTACCAATAGATTTCTTTGCTTTAACTAGGTCTTTAAAAGTTCTGCCAGTTTTTTCAAAATCACTTCGCGCCCTATCAAGCTCTCTTTGCAATCGAGTTGCTAGTTTAGAGTCGCTTGTTCGAATGTCATCTATGAAATCTTGAGCGTCTTTAAATTTTGGTTTAAACTTGATTTTAAAATCTGCGCCCTTAGCAGTCTTATTTAATTCATCAACAACATCATCAACTTGGGCCGTTAAAGAACCTATTCGAGCGCGAGCGCGACTAAGCATTTTGTCCGGGGCTGTTGGACGTTTAAAAAATCCATCAGCTTCAATCATTTTTACACTTTCTTGAATCCTACCACTCGCAATCGCATGCCTACCTGGTGTAGTTGCTATTTCATCAGCTGCTTCATCAATGAAGTCAGTTCTTTTTCGCAAACCTTTAACAATGTCTCCTCTTGTAACGCCAGCACCTCGTAACCTTAGTTGGGGGGCTTTGGTTTTAGCCATTCGGCCAGCTTGTCGCAACGAACCGCCCAATAGTTGTCCACCAAACGCTAGTGGTGCGCCTGCACCTGCTCCATGCGCTGCCCTAGCAATATCTTGTTGCGCTGTCGTTTGTGGAAAAGCCCCTGTTGTTTGGCCAGCTTTTTCGAAGAGATATTCTCCTCCCAGTCCGCCAATTAAAGCACCTGCTGGCACGCTCAATCCCAATGTGAAGGGCGCTAAAGGAGCTCCCGCCGCAGCACCGGTTACAGCACCCCCTCCTGCAGCACTTAGTCTTCCAACATCTTCTGTTAATTGACGTGGATCACTAAAAGTCCTGCTAATGGCCTGGCCGGGGGCTCTTATGTTGGCAGCTAGATTTTTACCTAATTGTGCCAAGCCACTGGGAAGCTCTCGAGCTCCTCGCAAGGCTGCCTTCATGGGAGACTCTTCATCTGGGATGAACTTCTCACCGACTAGAGTAGTTTTTGTCCCCTTATCTGCAACAAAAGTTTTTCCTAAGAGATTATTATCAGCCATTAATCGAGCATCTCTATAATTTTGTTGGTTTTGGCATCAACCAACACACGCTTGCCTCTCATTGTCCCTTCGTAAGTATCTCTAGCTTTTGTATTAATTCCAAAATCCACAAATAGAGCTTCAGATTTTTTTGCATGTCCTAACGGATTAACAACGGCGGGCCTCCCGCCATATGTTAAAGCTCTGACCTCAAAGGCTTTTGCTGTTTTTTCAAATGTCCCCTGTCTTTGGTCATAAAGTCTTGAAGCTAGTCTTAGTAGGCTATTTTTAGACTCTTGTGTTAATCTCCCCCTAGATTCAAAAATTCTTTTAGCTTCCTGAACTGCTGCCGGAACCTTGCCCTGTGTTTCAATAACAAGTCGTTGTTCTTCTCGTCGAACCACGCTCTGTGGATCAAAGATACGCATGACACCATTAACAAATGCGATATCGGAAGCTCCGCTCTCATCGTTATAGGATTGAAGCATTGCATTAAAGTAATCTTGTGTTTCTACAAACCGTCGAACATCCTTATCGTTCTTGAACGTATTGGCATCCTTTTGTTCTAGATCAATCACATCTTTTAATGATAAAGCTCCTCTCCCCCTGGCCCTAATTTGCTCGAGTCTTTTCTCTCGCTTAACTAGCGCGGGGGTAGTTGCTTCAATATCTGCTATCTTTGCTTCTCGCTCAATGGGGGCTAAACGTTTTCTAAACTCTAGCTCTCTTTCAAGTCGCTTGTCTCGCTCCTGCTCCTCTAACTGCCGCTGCAAAAAAGCAACATTTGCTGTCATACCATACTGAGGATCGGCTCTTAGTGCTTGCAGCCCCTCCGGGGTTCTTAGCGCTTGATTAACTCTTTGCTGCTCAGCTGCAATCTGGGGCTTAACTCGGGCATCAGCAAAACCCCCTAAGAGACCTGACAATGCTGCTGCCATGCCTTGAGCTAAAGCTGCTTCTTTAGGATTGACGTGCTTTCCTGCCAAAGGAAATCTAAGCTGCCCTAAAGCGCCAGAAGCGGCTCCAAAAGGATCTTGCTGAAATAGCTCTTGCTCTCTATTAATAAGCTGGGACGCCAGTAAACTCGCTACATCAGCCATTAGCTTCCAAACCCTCCTTGTAATTGAAAATTACCAGTCGGTTGTGAGCCAGTTCTACGCTGTGGAGATAAGCCAAGCTCTGGATAAAGCTGATTTACAACCCCCAGCTCAAATTGGTTTTGCTGATTAGCTAAGTCTAACGCGCCTTGGTTGGCTAGTGTTTGCCTACCTATAGTAGCCCCAGCATTTATTCCAGCAGCACCTGTAGTAGCTCCCGCGCCAATTTGCTGTTGAGTGATTCCACCATATAGCCCTTCAAGATTAGGAGCCCCAACGTTAACCTGACTAAACGGTGTTGCATCGGGCTGATAAAACCCTGTTTGTTGTCCTAATAGCCCACCCATAATGCTTATAGGTAGCGCTGCTTGTTGTCCTATTAAGCCTTGCATTCTGGATTGCTCTTGACCACCGCCTATAATTGAAGCAAGCCTCGCCTGTTCATACTGCTCCTCTTGACCTCGCATCATTTCTCTATTAAGCCGATTATATAATTCACTTCCAGGCGGTATGCCCCTGTTTAACATCTGTTGTTCAAAATCGTCTTTTTGTCTAGCAAATCGCTCATCCATAAACCTAGTGTTACGGTTATATAAAGCATCTTCAATTCTATTCCGTTGGGCATCAATCCCGCCGTCTGGCGTTATGGGAAGCGAACTTAAAGATTGTGTAGTTTGGCCAAGCAAGTCTGCTAGAGCCTTATTTCGTTCCATTTCAAGAAATCTATTTTGAGAGTAAATAGTTTCTTCCCATGGATTCATTGTTGTTTGTCTAACAAGCTGCCCAGTTGCTGGGTCTTGCAACCACTCAGATGTTCCAAAGGGGGAGGCTTCTGTAAATCTGTTTAAGCCAGCTTGCTGCTGTGCAGCGCTTTGGTTAAGAGCGGCTTGTAGGGCAGTGATTTCTGCTACCCCTGCCGGAGCACCACCAGCTTGTAATTGCGAAGCAGTTAAGGGCTGGGCTGGCCTTGGGGCAGCGGGCCCTGGCGCAGTTTGTGCAAGCCCTCTTAGCCTACCCAGCTCGGCATCCATTTGACCTTGAGTAATGCCACCACTTGCAACTTGTTGAGCTAAGTTAGCTTCAGCGGCAGCCAAGTCCACCCCACCTGTTTCTTGTGCATTAAGGGTTGATAGCCTGTTCAGTTCAGCATCTGCTTGAGCTTGACTTATTCCGCCGCTAGCAACTTGTTGTTGTAAATTAGCTCGTGCCGCTTCCAAATCGTAAGGCATTATAGATACCCTCCAGGCTCATAGTTAGTTTGAATTGCAAAAATAGAATGAGGGCTATCTTTATATATCCCTGCTATAATTAAAGAAAATGTTCGACCAACGCCGTCAACACTATAAACATTGTTATGGTAAGTATCGTTATTGCCATCACCACTAGAGGTATTACTAAAATCAGAAAGCTGTAAGGACTCACTAAAATCTATGTTTACATCTAGGGTTGGAGTAAATGTATCCGGCCCAGATAAAAGTGGAGTGGCCGTTAGTATACGCTTGTTTCTAGTTCTATCCCCAAAATAGTTATAACTAAAACGAATAAAGCCCTGAATGCCCGCATCAGAACCATCCGATGTGCTCTTATCAGTAGTATCCCCATCGTACTTATTTATGTTTTTACTTGTTGATGCTGAGCCAGGACCAGCAAAATACATATCATCCTTAAATATACCAATCTCACCAGCCTGAAAGCCACTATTCTCTCCATCATAAGCATCAAACAAACACCAAGCTCCGGTCTCTACGTTCATGACATAAGCTTGGCCCAAAACGCTACCAACTGTAACGATAAGCATTTTGCCTTTTGGCCAATAAAAAACTTGAGACCTATTACTTGGGTGTTGCTCACGAAGAGATACATAACCACCTTGAATGTTATTACTAATTAAGTAATAATCCCCAACTTGGCCAGCGCCCTTAACTAAAGCGGATAAAGAAACTACGCCCGTCTCAGTTGTAATAACAATGTCATTACCTACCTTAGTGTAGCACCTTGTTTGAGCGCGACTGTCTGTTCCGGCTCCTGGGATAGAAGGCATTCTATAACGTCCAACAATTGTCCATGCTGCAGCTCCCGGATTATCACCAGAGTAAATCAGCACTTCTCCAGCTAGAGTAACAATAACAAAGAAGTCTTCTAGCCCACCACCTGCGTCATATGTCCAGGAAGAAGTGAATGCTACAGGGCCGCCCAATTCAGTTACTGTAGAATAATCAACAGCCGTAACCGACATAGAAGCTGATGGGTCGGCAGCAGCACCGCTATACCAAACATTGGCGCTTTGTTTTTCAACAAAATAAAGACGAGACTTATAAACCGATACTTGAATTAGGTCAGATGCAGTTAGGCCAGAGCCAGTTATACTGGTAGCCCCTAAGGTAGTGCCATTCCAGTGCTGAGGAGTGTCTTGCCCACTAACTAAAACTAAATACCCAAAGTAGTTTACATACTGCCACCTATTTTCATTAAACCCTGAGCCTACAGCGGAAGCGGTGCCCGTAGTAATATCGTAAATTACCCCATTATCTATTGCACAAAGAAAGGTTTTAGTTCCATCTCCCGCAATATGCTCAGCTAGAGTTAGAATGGAATCACTTGTGCCCGCTGTTATAGTCTCAAAAACACTATACCCAGACCTAAGATTAACTGATTGCCTATCTGGAAAATAGTTAATCATTTCCACACAAAACCCCTCATCCATCTTGTCAATAGGAACTCGATCGTTCATACCTCCAAGAGGCGCTGGTAAGGTATAAGATGTAGAACTATAGTTTGGCTGTACGTACGGCATTACTTAAACCTTAACGGAAATTCTTCTTCACCGCCCTGACCTTGATTAGGGTTTTCAATACCAAAGAAACTATCTATTCCTGCAAGGTAGGCTTCCGTTGTATCCAAATCTAATCGGTCATCTTCATACATATCTAAAATCTTGCCGTAAGCCTCATCTCTATCTATTCCAGCTTTTTCATACCAAGACCTAATGGTCTCTTCCGGATTATCTGAAGCCGCGGCTGCATTAGCAAATTCACCTGCAAAGTCTTTAGCCCTCTCTGGGTTGGCTCCAAACTTAGCTACAAGAATTTCTGCAAGCGGATTAGTAAACCCAATTAAACGGCTTACCTCAGGTGCTATATTCCCACCCTCAACGTCTGTTACTGAAAAGGATTGGTCTGGAAGAACTCCAAGTTCTTTAAGTGAAATCTCACCCTCTGGAAGTGATATAAACCCATCCGGGTCTTTCTTTGAGTAAATACCAAGCTCAAGCAAACCCTCCCTTACTGAATCTCTTTCCCTTTGGCTCCCGCTCTTACCTGAACCAAATGCGTCAGTTAGGGGCTTTGCTAAAAGACTGAACCCGCCTGTTAGCGGGAAAAGCGCAGCGTGCTGAGCTAAGCTTGGATTCTCTCCTTGTGCTAGCTTACTAATGCCCCCAAGCTGGCCCGCACCGATTGCAGCCCCTCCCAAAACTCCTCCCGCAGTTCCTACTGGGCCCGCTAGCAAACTAGACAGCCCTGCGCCGGAAGAAGTTGTTGTTGCAGCTACTGGATTTACCGCTGCTATAGAAGGCATGGCTGGAGCTGCTCCCGTAGCGGCTGTTGTTGCAGCACCAGAGCTACCACTCAATAGACCGCCTAACGAGCTAGCCAAACTTTTGCCTGCACTTGTTCCTAGCGCCCCTATTGCACTTCCAGCACCAAGAGAAAGAATAGGTAGTCCATACTGATCGAAAAATGACGGCTGGTTTCGCTTAGCCTCGATCTCGCCAATCTTTTTATTTATTAAACTTTGAGCTATTCCAAGAGCCATATTCTAAAGTCCAATTTGTCCATCAGGGACGTTATCCAAAGTAACAAGTATAGAACGCTTAGCAGGTAAATAACCCAGTATAGGCGCTCCTTCAGTTTTATATTTCGCTCTTTTAAGTGAGCGCTCGTATTTTTGGTAATACGTTTCAAATTGAAATCCCAGCTGTTCCATAAACCTCCACTTGATCCCGAGCTCTAGTGTCGTGCGATCCAAAAGTGGCACGTCAGCGTCGTTAAGGACCTCATCAAAGTAGTCCTCAATAGCAGTCCCAGCAGAGTTCATCTGGGAATTGGTGTATATCCATGTAACTGTTCCGTCAGAAGCACTACCAGATGTATGAGTAGGAGGAGTGGCTCCTGTAGTGCCACCGGCTGTAGTAAAATAAAAATTGCCGTTATTAAAACAATACGTTGCCGCGGCAAATGCGGTAGAAGTTACCCACGTTTTAGGGCGAATACAGTGCAAAGATTGATACTCAAAAACAAGAGTATCTCCTGTAGTATCAGGAACAGGATAAAGAAGAAGCTGCGTATCGGTTATGCCCCTAACTCTAAACTCCCGCCTAGGAACAGTAGTAGAGATTCCAGACTGTCGCCATTGCCAATAGGTAGGGTCAACCGGGCCAATTAGCTCCCATTGCTGGGTCCTGTCCCATTGGGTGCCAAAAATATGGCGGTCAAAATCGTCTGGCAGCGCATAGCCCTCAGTTGAAGCTGTAGTAGTAAAGGTATGTTCTCGACCAAGCTCAGGCCACTTATGCCGATCCCGCATTTCGCGGATAGTATTATTTGTGTGAGCTAAAAGACGAACCGCATTCTTATCAGTATTACCTACTAACGTCGCCGGTTCTGGGATCGCCAACTCGTTCGCTACTTGCTGACAGATGGCTAATATTGTTGCCATTTAGTTCTTCCCCTTCAGCAGGTAGCTCTCTCGAGTCCTGAGCTTCTAGTGCTTCTGCAATTCTAAAAGCGTCTGTTATATTATTTTGAATAAAGGTAAGAGCTTCTGCGCTCTCTCCTTTAATCATAAGATTGCCTAGCTGGCTCAAAGAAGCCCCTAATCTCTCCTTTAGTTTAGGAACAAGGGATCTTCGGTCAATATCTTCGTATCTAACATGCAACACTAAGTTACCGAACCAGCTAGAGCATTCCAGTTAGTTCCATCGTCTAAATTAAGAGTGCCATCATCTGAGTTGTAAATCAGTCGACCAGCAGCGCCTGCCGCTCCTCTCGTTGCATCAGTCAGAGCAGTTAGATACAGGTCTTTCCATTTTGAGGAAGAGCTTCCAAGCCCCTCCGTTGCTGTTGTTCTGGGAACAAGGGCTGTTGCAGAATAGTCTAAATACACTCCATAAGTAGTACTAGTTCCAGCCATAATATAAACGTCTTTATTTGACTCATTCCAGAACTGGGCATCCCCACCATTCATACGAACTCGGGCACGGTCTGTTGCATCAGAAAGAAATACTCCCGTATACCCAAAAGTAGCACTTCCAAGAGCCGTACTGCCATCTGCATCGGGAAGATAAATATCACTGTCCTGAACTCTGTTCGCCAAGCTTGGCGGCATACCAAATGCCATTAATTCTGTTGCTGTTGCCATTGCGACTCCTCCTGTTTTGGTGGCTTGGATGTTCTGCCTTTTCTTTTTGGTTCGGCAGGTGTTTCAATGTTTTGCTGAAGCTGCTTAACTTGCTGCATCAAGTCTTTTACAAGCTCTGATTGATTTTTAACTTCTATTTCTAATTCTTTATTTTTAAGTGCTAGCTGGTGTCCTTCTCCATTTACTGCATCAAGATAGTTCTTAACCTTTTCACGCCTTTTTCTTCCTTCTTGCCCAAGCCGATGTAGCTCAGCATCTGGAAGTAGAGCTATTTGAGAAGCGTTTCTAAAGCCTGCGTTCCGGCAATGGTCTTTTTCCGCAGCAGTAAGAACAGGGATTTGTTCTAATGGAATACCCGAAGTTTGGTCCTCCCCTGCCTTGAATTTCTTATACTCCTCTTCCCATCTAATGTTATCAGGAGGATTGGGCCTAGTCTGATCAAAATCAAATCGAACTGGCTGATCTCGAATTGTTTTTTGATCAATCCAAATCTTTATATATTCTACCTGCTCTATTTCCCCCGTACGAGGATTTTCAGTTTCTACATAACGAAACTGCACAGGCATGGCTCTATCAGCCTCGCGTTGATTGCCTTTTGCTGCATAATCTCGAACTATTGGCCCGCCAAATTCATCCATAAGACACCTAAAAAGGGGGGCGCATGCCCCCACTATTGTTAATCCTGACCGTTAGTTTTCATTAAATCAGTGGCCCTAAAAGAACCATTACCTTGAGCACCAAGTGCCGCAGTAATAGTAAGCCCCTGAATTAAATCAGCGCCACTAGAGTCATCATCTACTTCACCAGCAGTTGCGGTGGTGTAGATTTTAGCATTGTCAGCTATTGCTGCAGCGCCTTGACCCGTAAACGTGCCGCCTCCTCTAGCTACCCAGCCATAATCGTTATCAGCAAATGCTACCTGAGCGCAACCAACAGCTGTTGGCTCAGTGCCAGATGCTGCAGTAGTCAGCGTAGTGATTTCAAAGTCGTAATCGACTTTTACAAAATCATACTGCGCTATTGCGCCACTCGCATGGACATACTGATACCAGTTGCCATCACTTGCCCTTACCATGGAGCCCAGAACGGCCTCGCCTCCAGTAGCATCAGCCATAGTTTTTGTTAAGTCAAAAATGTTTCCATCAACGGGAAATGCCATCTTCTTATCCTCCTATATAATTACGCAACCAATACGCCATTGGTAATAAACCGCGTAGCAGTCATGTTCCCAGCCCATGCAATTAATTGTGTAAACGCATCCTGGTTAGTGCTAAAGCGTTTGCCAGGCTCAAGTGGAACAATGTTCCGTCTTACGTGTGGGCGATATCTAATTGCATTAGTATCAATCATATAAGTATGTGCAGAAGGCGCTGACCCGTTATAGCCACCATCAAGAACGTGCGGATGCCCCTTGTAATAGCACATTGGAAATCCGTAGCCGCCCTCTTTATCACTGGTAATGCGCTGAATCGATTGTACCGCATCTTCGTAAAAGTTGAAGTAGGTATCATCAGATACAAGCAAAGTCGGCATGTCACTACCCCTTACGCAACTAGCATATAGCCGGTTGTAGTAAGTAACAATGTTAGCCGCACTTACCGCAGCGCCGCCGTCCGTTACACCTCGATAGAATTGGTTACGAGCCCAAGTATATGTAGCTCGATCGATTCCTCCTACTGTACCACTAGTTGGAGTATCAGCAATCAAAGACTGAAGTCCGCCAATTTGCTTTCCACTAGAGCCAGTTCCATCACTATAAATGTCAGCTGAGTGGCCATTCATAAAAGTTCGCTCTGTTTGAGTCAGACGCGCTTTTACCAAATCAATCAGCCCCTCCTTACCGCTTACTTGCAAACTTTGAAGACCGCTAATTGAAAAACTGGCGGCTGCTTGCTTGATAGAAAATTCAAAAACTGAAAATACTTCAGTTGGCGAAACATCAAGCTGTTCAAAGCCCGAATAAGACTTATATGTTGTGTTGCCATCAAAATCGATTTCTTCATAAATCGTTCGACCACCACTAAAGGGATCTACGTTCCCAGCCTTTCTAAGAAAAGCAAGAAGAGCGTTGTTCTCTTCAGTGTTATTGGCAAGTTTTCGTCTGCGCGATTCAATTGCAAGTGCTGCAATCTCCTCTACACTACTGTTTACCTGTGCCATGGTTTACATTCCTCCATTTAACTGTTTCCAAGCAGCCTCCACAGCTTCCGCTACTGTGTCAGCCTCAAAGGTAGGTTCCGGAAGTTTTGTGTTTACCGGAGCTCCGTTGATGCTAGACCCACGTACCCGTGCAGTCTGCGCTTTTGATTTCGCTTCTTTTGTTGTCTGTCTTGGCTCTCGAGAAGTCAGAAGCTTTTCTCGAGTAGGCGCATGAGCCCAAATAGCTTGTTCATATGCCTCTTTCATTACCTGCTGCGCAGTTAAATGAGGCTTAGCTTGCCATTCACGCTCTACATACGGCTGCATTATGCCTCTCACCTCTTGAAAATGGGGGTGTAAGAGAGAGCCGTCTGTATTTTTAGCAACCTCAAATGCCGAAATCTCCGCTTGAAGATTGCTCATCATTTGTTGTTGCTGTTGCTGAGCTTGCTGTAATTGCGCCTGCTCAAAGGCGGTTACTTTCTGCTCAAGTTGCTGCACCTTTGGATCGGTAGAACCGTAGTCCTCGGGCTCATTAAAATCTATACCATATTGCTGGGCTAAGTAGGCAAGCGTTTCTTTAGGGCTTTGATTAAGGTGATGCGTTATGGCCAAAGACTGCGCCACAGCCTGATCTGGTGTTAAGCCTTGCGTTGCCCACTGTTGTTTGTAAGGCTCTAGCGTAGAAAAAACCCCCTGAGCTTGTCGCTTTTCTTCCGCTAATTCTCGAGTCTTTTTCTGGTAATCATCACGAGATTGCTGCTCATATTCAGTTAAGTATTGTTGCCACTCCGGCGCAAGCTCTGCCCAACGCTCACGAAACTCCTTTTTAAAAAATTGAGGAGGAGCCATTTGATCGTGCGACGTTGGCTCCTCCTCGGTTAAATCGTTCTCGTTTTCTTGCGTTTTTTCTAATACGGTTTCGGCTTGCGGGGTTTCCGCGGCTTCTTCGCCATCATTAATCTCCTCTGGCTGCTCAACAATTGTCTCGGTCGGCATCTCCTCGATCGGAACTGCCTCACTGGCCTGTTCTTCTGCCTTAGCAAACGCTGCTTCAACATCAGCGTGCAAATCATTATAAAAAATCTCGTTATTCTGTTCCGTCGTAGTATCGGGTTGGGACATCCGTAAATTCCTGCGCGTTTCGTCTAAAGGCTTCTCTTATATTCTCACGCTCCCCTATGGTTAAATTACCAGCTTGTCCATATGCTTTGTCAACATCTTTTGCAATGTCAATCTCAAACTCCTTTGAATTCGCATACTTGGGCTTTCTAGGAATTTTCTCATTGCCCACTTCGAGCCCGCCCAAGCGCTTAGTAGTCTTACGAAATTCTGATTTAGAGTCATACAGCCTAGCATCCATAGGGTGTTCGAGAGGATCTATAGTATCAGTATGCACAGCTGGACCTCTGGGCTCCCTTGGTGGGGGCTTATCCATAAGCGGCACAAGCTCAAGCTTGCCGCCTGGAAGTCTCTTGCACCACCATCTTGCTCTAGCCATTATCTAGGCGTTGCCTGAACAATACCAACTCTAAGAGTAATGTCCGAAGTGCTCGCATAAGTTGGCGTTCCTCTTGTTACTAAAGCCGCATATAACGTAGTCTCTCCCGCATCTAGCACAAAAGGAATATTTAGATTATCCCCAACAGCAGGTAAGCTAACGCCATTGTCACTAAAGTCTTTATGTAGTGTTAGCGGCACTACAGCAAAAACTTTAACCAAGTCAGCATCCGCTATATCTAAGGCGGCATTGTCTGTGAATGTAGTAGCACTTGGGTCAGAGTCAAAAAAGATTACATCAGTATCGTCTGTTTGCGCTCCTAAATCTGTAACAATAACTTGATGAATCATAGCTGAACGAGTTCCTGGCAGAACCGCTAACGTTAGTGATATTTTCCCCCCCACCGCATCTCCCGCCGTATAAGCAGAAGAGGCCGAAACAGTTGGAGTTGAATCTAAATAATTTATATGATGGACCATTATATTTCTCCCATTAAGCTAAGTAATACTATGAGCTCCTCAAGCTCTTGTTGTTTTTGTATAGCAAGTTCAATTCTTAGCTTAGCTTCTTCTATTAATTTAGCATAAATAATTTCTCTAGCTTCTTCAGCTTTTTGCCTTTCTAAAGCGAGAGCAATTTCTTCTCTTAGAATAGCTAAGCTTTTAATGTCTGGTTCTTTGTATAGTCTCCCTAAATCTTTAAGCGTTGGTCCTGTTACTATTTGCTCAACTTCTTTTGCTGCAACCTCCTCCAATTCCGGTTCTGGAGGACCAAATAGACTTTCTATTAATTGTCTAATTTCCTCCTTTTGTCGCTCTCTAGAATCATCATAAACACGCGGCTCTTTTTCTTGCCAACGTCCCGAACCTGCCGGAGCTCGTATAGTTCGATCACCTTTGTCTAAAATAAGAACTAAAGTCATTCATTTTATTCAACTACAGCTGATTGCTCTTCTTTTTCCACTCCATTTAAGCCTATCTCGGCAGGCTTATTTATTAGAGCTATTATTTGCTCATTAACGCTTCTGAGCTGCGCTTGAGCAATCTCAATTTGCGTAGTTAGTTCGCCCTTTAATGCGTATAAAACTTTTAGTTCTTCTTCCATCTATGTCTCCGGATCATTGCTATCATCGCCTAGTTCTGTATTTGCCTCAGTTTCCGCTGCCGAAACAACTCCTGCCCTAAATGCTTCAGCTGTTTCTCCGGCATCTCCAGCAGTAATGGTGGTAGTTTGTAATCGATACAGCTTTAAAATATCTCGATTAAACCTTCTCTGCTCTCTAATAAAGTGTTGTGCAAAGAGCTTATTTTTATCTCCCGCAGATGCTGCTGTGAAAACATCTGTATCTGTGTTTAAAACCCCAATATCTGTTGGATCCTCTGTATTGGCAGGGTTTACTACAGTTCTTTCTGGTGGGGTGTTGGAGGTTATTGAATTCTCACCACTAGCAATATATTCTTCCCATCTTCCTCGATAGGCATAAACATAAGAATAAGCTATTGCTAATAAAAACGCATTGCCTGGAACCGTCTGGTCCTTGTTCTTAATATTCGCAATTATTGTTTTTGCTCTTGTTGCGTAATCAGCCATTGCCTTCCTATGTTATGGTTCTAATTGACCTTTTGTTTTGTGCCTGTTCTAATCTAGTAGCCCGTCTGCAATTAAATGGATTATAATTCCCATTATTATCTATTCTTTCTAGCGTTGTATTAGATCGGCCATACTTTTTGACATGCTCAACATAATTTTCGTAGGTATCGTTATAAAAATTAATAAACTCTGACCATTTTTTACATACGGAAATCCCACGACCCCCATAGTTTTTATAAGACTTGTCATTCTTATCAAAACATCTTCTTCTCGTGTTGCACCAAGTGACATAAAAAGGATTTTTTCTCATGCTATGAGTTGTATTTGACTGACGCACACGTTCCTTGTGAAGACATCCACAGCTCTGTGTATTTCCTCTCTTTACTATTGCTGGTATTTGAACTTTATGATTTCCACAATCACACTTAAATAACCAATGCCAAGCATTTCTTCCATCTTTGTAATGCTTTTCTATTGTCGTAAGACGTCCGAATTTTTTACCTTTTATATTTAATGTTTTCATATTGCTCGTTATATCAAGAGATCGTTCCTACGGGAATGTATCTTGTTAACCCGCCAGGCAAAGTGCATTTTATGAAATGAGTCACGGTCAAACTCTTTGCACCGACTGCCTCAATTGCATTTCCTGTTCCTATCGTTGTATTGAACTCTATCATTTCCTCAGAAATATCGGCTTGGTCTAAATAAAGAACCGGCTTAGCTGCGGTAGTCGAAGATTGGTCAACATGTAATTGAGCAGATGGAGTTGCCGCTCCTATCCCAACATCCCCAGAAGCGTCAACAACAACTAAAGCCGTACCAGATGAATCTTGGGCCTGTAGTAAATCCGCAGTTTGCGATGCTACTGCCTTAATAACAGCTGTTATCTCCGTAGTAACATTTCCACTAACTTTAAACATTGCTGATGGGTCGGTAGTGCTTCCAATGTGGATATTACCCACAGGAAAGAAACTATACGAGCCGTCCCAAAATGTTCCAAAAATTTGTGTAGCAGAGCCTAGGGTGGTGTTTCCAGCGAAAATTCCTCCAATATTATTCGACGATCCACCACGAATGCCCCAATGAAGAAAGAAAGATGACGTAGCATGTTTTGTTAGCACATTAGGGATAACTGTTAGCTGATCAGAAAGCGCGACTTTTCCATCTTTATCAACTGTAAACTTTGCTGACCCATTAGCCTGAAATTGAACTAAATCCCATGCTCCGTCTGCACCAGTTTTGGTGGAATTAAATACAAATACTGGATTATTGACACGGTCTTGTGATTCGTTAAGAAATGTAATGGTGTTAGTGTGAAATGCTCCTACGATGTTATCAACATTTGATACTTTAAGATTGTGACCAGAATAGCCCGATGTGTTCAATGTGGTTTTAGAAGTATCAATACGGAAAACCTCAGTGCTTACGGGCTTGAATACGACGTCCCCAGTATCTTCTGTTTCGACGGTAAAATCTCCACCACCAACAAGTTGAGCGCCACCACCGCCGCCCCAGCGTAAATTAGAAATACTACTGCCGGTATAAAGCATTGACCAGCAAGTATCTGCTGCGGCACCAGCTTCCATGAGTTTAAAATTATATTGAAAGTCTTCTGACCCAGCAGTTACGTCATTAGTTGCACATTCAAATCGCCCACCTATTTCATTACCGCTATTAATAGTCTCAACTTCAAATTCGATACCTACTCCAATGCCCGCAGAAGGGGCTGGAGTAAGTGTTGTGGTGCGAGCTAGCCTTAAGGGGTAAAGAACGTTACTAGTCCCGTCTACTACTTCTGCATGTAAGGACCTATCAGGACTAGCTGTTCCAATACCTAAACGATTATTAGAATCGTCCCAAAAGAAGTTGGCATTGTCCTGCGCAAGGACTGGGCCAGTTCCCACAAATAAAACAGAACCAACTGTGCCATCGGTGACCGTGCCGCCTATTGCTGTTTGTGCAACATCAACTTGGTCGAAATTGCAAGTAAATGGATTAAACTTAAAGGGCATCAGCTATCTTCTGTAATTGCCGAAGTTACTGTTGATAATCTATTACTTCCATCATAGGTAAGGGTTAGGACTGCCGTAGTAGTGCCGGATGCTCCTCCATACTTATATGTAACAGTTTCAATTTCCCCAGCCCCATTGCCCGCTGCTATATAAGTTAGAGCAACATAGTCCTTTAAGACTGGAGTTAGTCCCGATACAATTTCTTGAAACTCCTCGCTATTATAGGTACGAGTTTTAATCGGATGGGTGCCAGCAAAGTCATCTGCTCTTAATACGCTACTCATTGAATGGGCTCTTCTTCAATTTCTGCTACGCGACCATCATCAAATGTTATTCGCTTCTTGCCCGATTTTGGAAAATTAAGGCTAATGTCTAGCGGAGCCTGAAAGCTGCCTTCCTTCTTCTCCGACGCTTCTGTCGTTCTCTCAAGCGATTCAATCAAAAGCTCCATGCGCTTAAGCTCTAGCTTTTGCTCCTCAGTTTGAGTCTCAAGCATTAGCTTTTCTTTTTCATGCTCAAGCTTAGATTCCTCAAGCTGCGTCTTAATAAGCTCCTTAAGCGCATCGATTTCTTTCTTGTACTCAAGCTTTTGTGCATCGAGCTGCGCTTTTTGCTCCGCTTTTTCCTTATCCGCTTCTATCTTAAGCATTGCCGGGTCTGGTGGCGGAGGCGGCGGCGGATTCTGAATTCTCTCCATCATGCGCTGCGTAGACATGTCTACCGCTTGCTGAAGCGTTGCCTCAATGTTTCTAGTGTTTCCAAAGGCCCTAAGCGTATACATTAAAAGCTCTGCCATGGCCGGGCCAAAGAGCGGCATCGTTTGCGACACCTGCTGCGTAGTTCCTAAGAACTGGGATAGCCCTTGAAGAAGTTCTATTCGCTGCTGCTTTTCCTGTTGCTCATCAATCGCAAGTGTTGAATCCGTTTCTATATCTATCTTAAAGCGCCTTGCGCTATCATTTCTTAAAAACTCAACGGCTTGCATAAACATCTGCTGCAAGTCCTGATTATTTCTCGCCTGAATATTAGCCATCTGAGCAATCGTTTCCGGCTGAAATTTTTCAGCTATAACCTCCGCCTTAAGAGCTATCAGGTCCCTGGCAAAACGCTGTACATCAGCTTGTCTATCCTTAAGCCTGAGTCCAACCGCTTGACTCTTAGCATTAGTAGCGGCAGCTGAAGTCTTAGCCGCTTGCTGCCCACGCATTAAGTCCGGTATGCCAGACAACTGGTCAATATCTCTAAGATGAACTTGGCGTATTTGAATAAGGTTATTTAGCACTTGCGCCGCCCTATCAATAGGCGCAAACCAAATAGCATTGTCCCACGTAGCGTTAGGGTCCTTATCCTCAACCGGCACCAGCTTTCCATCAAGCTGCATTACTTGGCTAATCGCCATGCCCAAACTTGCGTCATACACACCGCTAGTTCTAAGACTTTCCGTTAGCCGAATTATTCTAACCGTAATATCATCAAGCTCCTGAGCCTGCGTCTGATACATGGCAAAGTCCGGCACAGGTATAAGAGAATCCGTAGATGTTGCAGCAAGTAATGGCTTTGGGCAGGGGAAAAAATCTTTAAGACCAAGAGGGTCCTCCTTAACATCCAGCGGCCCCTTATCATAGCCCTTTGCCACCCAATAAACTTTACGACTCTCCTTGTCCCACACTTCATACACAACGGCCCGTGCCCATTGCTCGTTCTTAGGCGTTGTGTCCCCCTCCTCCTGCTCTATCCCTTTCGGGTCGTGGTCAAGCGTAACGTCTTTAGCTTTAGCACCAAATCTTTTCTTAAGCTGCTCCCGAGTAAGGTAAGCCTTTCTTGCTACCCACCTTACTTCTTCCCAGCGCCTTGCAGGAGAATGGAGAAAATCAGACCAATGAATATAATCACATACCACTTGTTCATAAGAAAGAGCTTCATACTCTTCCTCAAAATAAAACCCTTCTTCATCTTCGTATAACTCCACATCGTCTGTTATTTGTCCGCCTTCTTCCGTTTCATATGCTTGCACGGCCCCATCCTCAGCAAATATAGGATAAGCTGCCATACGTTCTGTTTTTGTCTCAAATGTCGGGACATATCTAATCCATACTTGCCCGCGCCCTGGAATCAACAAGTCACAAACCGCGTTCTTAATACAATCATCAAACGGATACGTATCAATGCAATAAGAGGTTGCCCGCTCTAAAATTTCCGCACTAGTTCTAGCTATAGGATCGTCATCCTTAAAGCGTCTTAACACCCGGGGTTTTGGAGTGGCAGAATAAAGAGCGGGCTTAAGAATCTCCACATTAGCCCAGAAAATATTATACCGCTCCTGACGATACTCCGTAGTCTGGAACTGCTCATCCTTATATCTTCTGATTATTTTGGTGGCCCTTTCCCGCCACGCCTT
>FUIF01016416.1_pt1 | contig 36605 bp, 56 predicted proteins | sample 1003461 | NCBI WGS metagenome assembly FUIF01 (sample SAMEA80401918, study PRJEB19352) | marine metagenome
ACACTGCGCGCGCCGAGCCAGGCGACGCGTTGAGCACACCGAGCGAGACGCCGGCCGAGCCCTCGCATACGGCCGTTGCGGCCCCGGGTGTAACCTCGAGAGCGCCGCCGCCGGCCGTTTCGCCGAGAAGCAGCAGGAAAGCCCGACGGTGTCGCGTCACGGCTTAGGACCCGCTGCTGGCACGCTTCGCGTTGACGCTAATGCTTCGGTTCGTGCCGGCGATCTTGCGGCCGTAGATCTTGGCCTCGCCATCGACGGTAATCACCCACTTGACGACGCGGGTACGGCGCTGCGCGTGCTTGACGTAGAACTCATCCGCGATGTCGGTCGCAGCGGGAGACGCGTCGGCGGAGAGGACCTTTTGCGCGTACCAAAACCGGAACTCGTCGCCGTTCGCCACGTTGTCGAGCTTGAACAGGACGTCGTAGACGCCCTCTGTCGAGAGCGTCAATAGCAGGTGATCGCTGAGGTCGTCGATCGTCGTCGTGTCTTCGTTCGGAGTGATCGCCATGGCGCTCTCCCACTAATAGAACGTGTGAACGACGACGTTCACCGTTTCGGCCGCGCTCCCCACGATTCGAGCCTGCAGATCGACGCCGGCGGGGATGTCGAAACCCCACTCGAGCGGAACCACCCAGGAATTGTTCGAGCCGAAGATAAAGAACGGCTTTTTCTCGGTGATCGCGTAGCGCGTACCGCCGTCGTTGATTCCGAGTTCGATCTGCGCCCGAAGGTTGAACTGGGACGCGTCCGCGTCGGGACAAAGCGTGATCGCGATCGCTCGAATCGGGTCGGACGTGTTCCCGTCGATTTCGGTCCAGGTGCCGTTTGCGCCGTTCCCGGCCGTAACGGGCTTTCCCTGCTGGTTCGACTGGACGCCGTACGTCGTCGAGCACTGGAGCCCCAGCTCAACTACCGGGTGGTCGTGATACGGGACGATGTAGACGTAGATGTCTTTCGTGTCCTGCTCGCAAGCCGCCTCGACCGAGATCTGCGAATCGCGGAGAGGAATCGGGCAGAACATCGACGCGCCCCAATACTCCGAGTTCGTTCCACCCCAGGCCGACTTTGCGAAGTCCGCCACGATGATCTCGGACCCCTGCTTGATGTCGACCATGTAGTTCCCCCACGACGAGCCGGAGCCCCAGCCGTTGTGCGAGAGGATGACCTCGAAACAGGGAGCGTAGCCGGGAGACGAACCGCCGATGTTGACGGCCGTCCCCTTCGTGTTGTTGCCGCAAGCGACAACGGTCCCGCCGGCGTTCGCCAGGACGTGCCCAAGCAGGGCGCCCGGCACGCTCTGGCGGTTGTAGGTGACCACGTTCTAGCGGCGCGGGCGCCGGCGCGCGGCCTCGGGGATGTGCTTCGTCATGAGACGCCGCAGATTCTTGCGGACGGACGCGGGGACGCGGTCCTGCTGAAACTCCGGGTCGTCGAACACCTTTTGGATGGCGTCGCGGTCGTCGACCTCGTCGACCGGCTTCGCGACGAAATCGAGGACGTCGGGATCCCAGCGGTGGGTCGACTGGTTCGGCTCGCTCTCGCCGATGTTCTTCACGCCGACGCCGGGGAACGGCGGGTTCTCGGGGTCGTATCCCTGGCCGATGGCGTAGAGCTGGTTCGCTTCCCACGTCTCGCCGAGATGTTCGGACGCGATTTGAGCGTTGACGATGTAGAGCGCTTGCCACACAGGCCTACCCTCCCAGGACTTGACCGTTCTTGATCGCCTCGAGGACGTCCTCGAGGTCGGGAATCGACGCGTACGCTTCCTCGCGGGTGCGGGCGGCGTGAATCGCGACGCCGACGCGGCCCTCGGGGAGCGGGAAAATCTGACGCAGGCGCCGCAGGGACTTGCGGCCGGTGAACCGGAAGTTCCGGGGCGGCGGCTGATTGTAGGGCGCGCTGCGGGGGTGCTTTTTCTTGAGGCGCTCCGCCATCGTCTTGGCGTCGGCGCGCGCTCCCTTTTCCGCGGTCTCCTCGTCGGCGCCCTGACTGAGCAGGATCGCCTTCGCCTTACCGTAGAGGGAGATTTCGCACGGCTCGAACCGAGCGCAGAGCGCGCGGCGATACGCGTCGCGCAGATCGCGGGATCCCTGCGGCGTCTCGTCCATGACGCGCTGACTCGCGGACATGGTGGACCGAACCAGGTCCCAGTTCACGAGAACGGCGAGCTGGTCGTGTTTGTCGGGGTCGGACATGATCCCGGTCCCGAGCTTGAAATGTGAGTCGATGATTCGCATATCCCGCCCTTGTTCTACGAGTCGTCGAGCTGCAGCGTGTAGTTCTGCACGACGAAATCCTGGTCCGTGCCCGTCACTTGCGCCGAGCCGAACGCGCCGAACGAACCGACCTCGCGCGAGCCCGGCGTGGCGTGGTTGTCGATGAGGACGGCGTGTTCGGCGCCGTTCCCGTCGGACGGAATCGTTCCGCCCCCGCCCGTGTTCGTCCAGGTCACGTCCCGCATGATGACGCGCGCCTGGTCGTTGGTGTCGTCCTCTTCCCACGTCGGGAAGTCGGTCGAGTTCCTCGAGATCAAGACGCCGCCCGCCGTGTAGCCCTGCCCCGTCGCGATCTCGGTCAGCTCCGAGAACGTGTTCGTGTCGGCCGTGGGCGCGGTCGTCTTGGTCAGAACGAGCCGAAACTGGGTCCCGCCGCTCGCCTGAAACAGCGACTCGGCGCGGGCCAGGTGGCCAATGGAACGGTACTTGAATCGGTTCGTCCATCCGGGCATTTCGCTAAGTCTCCGCGGGCCAGCTCGACCCGTGAATAGGCTACACGCGCCGAACCACGGAAAACGCGTGGTTGACTTTTAGGCCCCTATAACTATCCTGTGCTTCGATGTGCTACCGAACGCCCTTGAGGTGCCGACTTCCGGCGCGTCCGTTCGGTCGCCAATCTTGGAGATGGCTATGGACCGATGCTGGAACGTGTGGCGCTGGGGTGGCGTCCGCCTAGACCCTCGACCGCTCGCGTGCGGGCGGCTTCCCGTCCTCGGAATCCTCCGCGGACCGGGTGAAGCAACAGCCGAGGTTTTCGTCGGAATGATCCGCCGCAACCCGTCAGGCTGGCAGTTTTGGGAATGCAAGACGTCCCAGGGATCCGAGGAACTTTTCCCGTCTGACCTCCAGCTCCCGGCAGGGCCGAGCGAGCGGGCGGCGACCATGCTTTACGAGAGGTACATCGAATGTCGGACCAGCAAAACCGCACCGGACGGCCCGCCCGCTACGGCGAGCCGCTCAAGCGCGGAAACATCGCTCTCCCCGGTTCTGTGTGGGACGCGATTCGGGAAGCAACGCACAAAGGCGAGAGCCGGAACGCGGCGATCCTTCGGCTACTTGTTGCGGGGTGCCCTCGGGTTCGGCGGGCCGTCATCGAATTGCGGAGGCAACGATGATTAGAGCGGCCGACCTCTTTTGCGGCGCGGGCGGAACGTCCGTCGGACTCGCTCGCGCAGCGCAGCGGCACGGGCTGGGGACACCCGACCTCGTCGCGGTCAACCACTGGCAGAAAGCCGTCGACGCGCACGAACTGAACCACCCCTGGGCGCGCCACAAATGCGCGCGGGTCGAGGGACTGGAGCCGCGCGACTACTTCCCGTCGGGCCAGATCGACGTCGTCGTTGCCGGCGTCGAATGCGTCCACCACAGCCGCGCGCGCGGCGGGCGCCCCATGAACGACCAGAGCCGCGCGAGCGCGTGGCACGTCCTGAACTGGGCGGAGCGCTTGCGAGCGCGCCGGATCTTGATCGAGAACGTCCCGGAGTTCCTTCGCTGGGGCCCGCTGGGCGACGACGGCCGACCGGACAAGGCGCGCGCCGGCCAGACGTTCCAGGCATTCGTAAACGCCCTCGATTCGCTGGGGTACCGCGTCGACTGGAAAACGCTCGTCTGCGCCGACTACGGCGACCCGACTACGCGCAAGCGCCTGTTTCTCCGCGCGAACCTGGACGGCGGCGTGACCTGGCCGACCGCGACGCACTCGGAGGACGGATCCGCCGGCCAGCGCTGGCGCCCCGCCTATGAAATCATCGACTGGACCGACCCTGGCGCGTCGATCTTCACGCGAAAGCGCCCTCTGGCCGATCGCACGATCGCGCGCATCCGAGCGGGAATCGAACGGTTCTCGGGACCGCTCGCGCCCGCCTTCCTGGCGCTGCTCGACGGCAACCGATCCAAGGCGGAGAAGCTCATCGGCCAGGTCGACCTCGGCTCGATCGCTGCCGCCGCTCCCTTCATGCTGCCCCACGATCAGTTCGCGGCGCGGAACAAGCTGTCCCTGGTCGACACCATGGACCGTCCCGTGCGAACGATCACGGCCCACAATGGCGACAACAACTACGTTTGCACGCCGTTTATGGTCCCGCACTACGGCGAGCGCGCGGGCCAGGACCCGCGCTCGCGCGACCTCCGCGCACCCGCTCCGACCATCCCGGCGTCGAAATCTCCCTACTCGGTCGTGACGCCGTTTTTCGTCATGTACTACGGGACCGGGAGCGCGCGGGCGATCTCGCGCCCGTCGCCGACGATTCTCGCCCAGGGCGAACACGTCGGGCTCGCCTCGCCTTTCATCGTCAAGTTGAACCACGGATCGGGAGTCGGATATCGCGTCCACGACGTGCGAAAGCCCCTCAAAACCCTGACCGCAGAGAACGGCTACGCCCTCGTGACTGCGTGCGGCGTGGCGGTCGACATCCGCCTCCGAATGCTCTCGATTCCCGAACTGGCGCGCGCGCAGGGATTCCCGACCGGCTACCAGTTCGTCGGCACGAAAAAGGACCAGGTTCGGCAGATCGGGAACGCCGTACCGCCGGGAACAGCGGAAGCCCTCATTGGGGCCGACTTGGAGGACATCGCAGCATGACCGAACTAGAAAAACTCCCCGGCGGCGATCAGCTCATCTACCGCGAAGCCATCAACGCGTTTTGCCTGGCAGTCCAGCAACGCGTCGGGCAGACCGACGGCGGCACGGCCGCGATGTTTTGGTCCGGCGACACCGAGGACAAGCTCGTTCGGATGTTCGTCGACTACGTTCGCGCCGAGCGCGAATGCGTGGCGAGCCAGAACGGCGACGAGCCGCCCGTCCAGAACCCGGGCAACCCCTCCGAGACGGCTCGGGCGGCAGACCTCGTCTGGAAAGGACCGGCTGGGTCCCGCAAGTTCCACCTTGTCCAGGGGCCGGACGGATCACGGTCCCTCTGCGGGAAATGGGGCCTACTGGACCGGATCCCGTTCGAGGGCAATTTCAGCGACACGTTCCGCCAGAGCATCGTCGAGGGCCGCGGCGAGCCGCAACGTCTCGGCGACGAATGCGCGCTCTGCCACACTCGCGGATGCAGCCACGAACGGAAGCTGACGAAAGCACACCGAGCAACACCGGAGGACGCATGAGCGACCTAACCGCCCTCTACCTCTTCGCGCTCTGCCTCTGCGTGGCGGGGACGTTCTTCACGCGATCGCGAACCGGCGCCTGGCCCTGGGAGCGTGATCGGATCCGGCATTTCGACTGGGTCGAGCGCCAGGCCCGCGAGATTCGCCGGCGGATGGTGCGCGGCGCGCGCGCGGGAAAGACGCGCGCGGACATCGTCGGGGCGGAAGCGCGCGCGCTGCGCGAGCTATCGTTCGTTGTCTGGCGCGCGGACCTGGACGCAGTAGGAGACGTTCACCCACGCGACGACTAGCCATACCGCGCCGTTGTCCTGGAAGTTCACGGCCACCATCGGCGTAAACAGGAAACTTCGGCGGTCCAGTAGTAGCGCGTGTTTCACTCTTCCCACCCCGATTCCTCGGGGTTCTCGAATAGCGGCGGGTCGCCTTCGGCGGCCCGCTTTTTTTTCGCGTGCCTCGGCGAGGCGGGGGTCGAGGATGTCGCGCCGCCAGCGCCGAAGAGTCTCCGCCGCGCGCTCGCGCTCGTCCTCCTGGATCTGGTCGCGGAACGTCCGTTGCCGCCCGCTCATTTCCAGGGAATCCCCAGCGCGCGCGCAGCCTGGCGCGCTCCCGCGCAACCGCGGGCGGGAGCTCGATCCAGACCGGGCCGCCAGGCCGGCGGTTTCGCCGGCGCATCCGCTTAGTCCGCCGGCGCGGATCCCGGTTACGCCAGCGACGGCGCGCAAGCCCCGGTCGCTTCATCGGAGCCCCACGATCGCAGGAACCAACCGCGTTCCGCGCACCCGGCGCGACGAGTTGAGCTTGCGGACCTTGTCCATGGCCCCAGCGTACGACCGCGACCAGGCAAGAATCGGCGCGCGGCGGATCTGGTCGGGCCCGTTGTGGGCCGATCGCACGCGAACGACCGAGTACATGGCGGATTTCATCATCGGACCTCCCGGAGCGCCTCGCGAACGATCTCGACCAGGTCCTCGCGCGGAATGCGCTGGGCGCCCGTCGCGACGTAGGACTCGGAAACCGCCGCAGCGATATTCATAACGATGGAGCCCACGCCGTGGGTACTGACCCAGTCGTCGGCCGACCGCTCCTCGAGCAGCCGGACGTCCTGCTTCGGGAACGCGACGTTTCGCAAGTCGCGGATGTGCTCGCGCATGGCGTCGGCCGCCGACCCCTGCAAGGTCTTGATGTGGTCGCGGAGAGCGTCGAGGACGCCCTCGTTTCCGCCGGGATCCGCGGGACGAATCCCGACGCGCGCGAACTCGTTTACTACGCGCTGCGCCTCGTCCGGCTGAAGATGCATCGTCGGCAACGGGACGGTCGCGATCTCGTTTCGAGGGATCTCGACGAACTTGATCGGCTCCGCCACGCGCCGAACGCCGTCGGAGAACGAATCGGAGAACGTCAGCGAAACGACGCCGTTCCACGGCTCGTAGTTGATGTGTGCTTTGAGGTCGGGCATTCCTGGTTCCTTGTTCAAAAGCCGAGAACGCGCCGCGCGTCCTGGATCTTCGCCATCATGTCCTGGGTTCCGCCCTTGTCGGGGTGGTTGCGGAGAGCCGCCATTCGGTAGAGTTCTTCGATTTTGTGCTGGCCCGGCGTGACGTTGCCGGCGGCGCGCTCGAGGAACGCCAGCGCGTCGGCCGGCCCCTTGAATCCGCTCGTCGCAGTCTCGGGCAGGGACGCCCAGCCCTTGTATTGCTGCTTGCCGCGGGTCGCGCCGTAGCGCTCGATCGCGCGCATGGCGGCGAGAGTCTTCACGATGCCGCGGACGTTGTCTTTCCACTCCGCGTAGGCGTCGGACATGAACGAGATCGGCCCGAGTTCCTCGGTCTGGAACGACAAGCGAACCCGCGGGCCGTTTGGCTTGGCGTACGCCTTGGGAAGCCCGTCCCGCCGGAGGTCCTTCCCGTCGTAGTCGATCTCCAGGACGGCCAGGCGGACGTCGATCGCGGAAAGCTCGTAGCGGAGTTCTCGCATCGTCGACGCCCAGCTCGCGCGGAACAGGCACGGCAAGTAATGGGCGCGCCCGTCGTCGATCCAAGTCGACTCGTCCAGCGGTCGAAACGTGATTTCAGCCATGGCGCCCTACTTCCCGTGGAGAGACCAGATCGGCCGGACCGCGCAGATCGCGTATCGGTCCTCGCCGACGTGCCCCCATTCGCCCGTCGTGAACACGCGCCACCCGAGAATCACCGATCCGTCGCAGTCGGGCGACTCACCCGCCCACGCCTGGGCCGCCTCCGAATGGAGCCAGCCCCAAACCACGCCCACCGCATCGGCTAGGCGGTGCGGAAAGGCCAGCTCGACGGCGCCCGTCTTTCCCGGATCGGTCCAGCGAAGGACGAGACCGTTCTCGCGCGTGACGGCGTAACTCTTCGCGGTCTCGCCCGGCGCGTTGATGTCGAAGCAGATCGCCAGAGCGTTTTCGAGATTCTTCCGGCCCTCGCCGAACACGTCGATTTTGAAATTGTCCACCGTAAGACCTTTCTAAAACGTGAGTTGCGTTCCCTTCCCTTGAACGCGGAACTCGAAATGATTCGCGCCCTCGACGCGCCGCTTCTCGACGGCGTAGCCCCCGAACCGCTCCTCTTTGAGGTAGCGGACCTGGCGCTCGACCGACGCCTCCGGCGCGTTCAGCTTGCGGGCGAGTTCGTACATCGTGAACCAGCCACCGGGCCAGTTGAGCGCGGCCTCGCGGACCCGGTCGTGCTGGCGGTTGAGCCGGCGCGTGTCCCCGTCGCCTAGGTCCGAGCCGTGATAGCGGCGCGGGAGCTGCGCGAGGATTCTCGCCTCGAGGTCGGCCGGCACGTTCCAAAGCCGCTGCAGCCCTCGAGCCGAAACCGGGTTCGGAAGCGCGAACACGTCCTCGAGGCGCCAGCCGAAAGAGCCGGCCGCGTGCCAGGGACCACCGTCGACATTGTTCGGCCGGATGATGCCGGCGAGCCGCGCGACCGCGACGAAACCCGTCGGGTGGCGGTCCTCGAAACCGGGGACCTCGGGGGCCAGCTTGCGGACCGCGGTCAACGCCGGCCGGTCGAAAACGGAACCGGCGTGGAATGGCAATCAATTGGCCGATGACCGTCGACGGCGGTTGCCATGTCCGGTTCTCGACGTTCTTCCCCCCGTGGGCGACGGCCCAGGCCCAGGGCCGCCAGATCGTTATGGCTTTCATCCTAGCTTTTGCACCTTGTCGTAGACGCCGTCGAGGTCCGGGAAAAGCTCGGTCGCGAGGAACGCGCCCAGGTGGTCGGGAACGTTGCGGCGGCCGAGTTCTTCGGCCGCGACTTCGTTCCCCTCCCGCTTGGCGGCGTGAATGAGGTCGCCGGTTTGAAGTTCGTCGGGCATCTCGACGATGGCCTCGACGACTTCCACGACGACGGAAACGCGGTGGTAGCGGACGCGGAAATGCGCCATCTACCCCGTCCTCTTCGCGTATGTGTAGATCCACGCACCCGGGTTCCGCACGTTCCGGCGGTCCTCCCAGCATTCCCGGGCGGCGTGGTGGAGTGTCTTGTCGCTGCGCGCCATGCGCGAAAGCGTTCGGATCTGGTCGGGCTTGAGCCCGATCCGCTCGAACAGCTCCAGAGCGCGCTCCCAGTCGTAAGAGTCTCGGCCCCGTCCGTTGCCGCTCGGCGCCCCGTCGCCCCCGGGCCCTCCCCCTCTATCTCTGCTTGCGCCGCTCGGCTGGGGCGCCATCGTGTGGATCCGCGCCCGCAAGGCGCCTACCGAATCGTCCTCGATTCGGCTCTCTCCTATCTCTTCCTCTAGGCCCGGGGGCGACGGGGCGCCGAGCGGCAACGGACGGGCGCGTCGCCGGCTCCGCCGGCCGCGCTGCGTCGGCCCTAGTCCTAGCTTCTTTAAGTCTTTCTTCTAGTTCTAGATAGGGGGGTTCCCTCGAGGGTTCCGTCGTCGCGCCCATCGCCCGCCCTCGGCGCGCCCTCGCTACGCTTGACGCCGTGGCAAGCCACCCAGTCGCAGATACTTACGACGAAATACCCTTGTGCCCTTACCTCGGCCAATGACTGCGGGTCCCTCGTTCCCTCGTGGCTTCCCTGGATCAAGACCTCGAGGACCTGGGCCGACTGCAAACGACGCAGCGCGGCACGGATTGATTTCCGGGACGGCTTGATGCGCTGGCGCCCCTGCCAGAACTCGCAAGCCGTCGAGAGCTGCCCGAGCGTGGTTCGCGCCGTGCCCTCTGAACGCTTCGCCGCCGCTACCAGGTACAGCCAGACGCGGAGGTCTGGCGAGCGCTCGAACTGGGGCAGGGATGCGACGTCGTCATTCAGTCGGAACCACAATGGGCGATTCTCCGAAAAACGCGGGTCGAGCGCCGGCGGCGCTGGTCGGGGTGTTGATGTGCTACCTCGCCCAAGGTGCTCATCCGACGCCCGACCCGCAGTTCCCGAGGTAGCACGGTTACGAAATTAACACGGAATGCCCCCACATCTCGTTACGAAATCCGCGACCACCCCCTCCATTTTGTGCGCTGACTTGGACCCTCCGGCGCGTTACGATTTTCCGCGTGAACTGTTTCGGTTGCTCGCTTGCCTCGATCGCTTCCCATCTCCCTATCCATTCCAATTCCTAATTCTCACGGCCGCCGCGCGCGCCACCAACCGGGGCGGGTACCCCTCGACACCGATACATTCACGCCCTCTGCGGGGTTCTCAGGCAAACGCAGAGGATCGGGCGCGCGCGCGGCCACTTTTTTTCGGAGGTACCCCCGGTGGAACGAGAGTTGTACGCAAAGGTGCGGCAAGCGACCGCAGCCGAACGCAAAAAGGGACTCGCGAAGCTCCGCGAACTCCAGGACGCGAAAGCCGACTCGGTCGAGGAACTCGCGCGCGCAGTGAAGCGCGCCGAGGCGCCGCTCAAGGCGCTGAAAGACCGGCTCAAGGCGGCCCAGTCCGAGGAGCACGAGCTGCGCCAGCGCATCATCGACGGCCGCAACCAAGAGAGCGTCTGGCTACTCAAGGATGGCACCCTGACGGCTGAGGGCCCCGATTCGCAGATGACGTTCGACGACGGCGACCAGGACGAGGACGCAGGCGGCGGGGACGATGACGACGAGACGTAAGGGGACGCGGAAAGGACGGCTCCGGCGCCTGTCGTCGAACGATCGTTCTCGCCGAAGAAAGCGACGCCAGCGCAAGGCGGAGAACCGCGCCGCGCGCCTCGTCGCGGACCTCGAGGACGATCGCACGCGCCCGTCCGAACTCGGGCCGTGCTGCTCATGCGGCGCATTCCAGGCCCGGGGACTGGTCACGCTCCCGGGGAAGGCTCCGATTCCCGGGACCGGGATCCGCGGGCCGAAAGGGGAGCCGGACCTCGCGGTCGCGGCGATCTGCCGGCGGTGCGGATTGAAACCGTTCGTCGACCTGAAATACGTCGTGTGCGGCAAGCCCGACGGACTCGGCCGCATGGACTACCAGGTTTGGTTCGAGCGGTACGGCTCGCCCGAAAAGAACGCGGGCGACTCGCTCGAATCGTCAACCGAATAGCGAATCGTCAACCACGAAAAAAGGGCCGGGAACGCGAGTTCCCGGCCCTTTCTCTTTTGGTCCCGACACGGAACACGTTGTACGAACTCGAAATCCTATCGCTTCTCGAGGATGGCGTCGACCTTGCCGCGCCAGCGCGACCACTCGTCACGATCTTTCGCCCAGGGCGAGTTCGCCATGGCGGCCTTGATCTCGGCGCGAATCTCTTCCTTGTACAGCTCGAACTCGGCCCGCGGAACGTATCCAGCCGCGGCCATCGTCTTGATGTGCGTTTTGACCGACGAGAGGTCTTGGGCCATGCTGGAAACCGTCGCGTTGAACGCGTCGAGCTTCTTTTCCATGCGCTCGCTTCCACTGTCGAACGCCTTCTCCATGGACGAGAAACGCGCCATGAGAAGTCCGCCCGACCCCGTCAGAACGAGGGTAATCAGGATGCGGACGCCCCACTGAGTGCTCATTTCGAGCCCCCAGGATTCGGGTCGACGAGAGCGAGCTCGCCCGAAACGGTGACCTGGCCACCCACTGGGAAAGACCCGCCGACCTGTACGGGCGGAAGCCCGTCGAGCCGGCATATCGTGGCGGTGGCGGCCTCCGAGGTCTTGGTCGACACGCAAACGCCGTTCGGCTGCATATCGTGGGTCCAGCCCTCGTCGGAGAACTTTACCTCATCGACTTTTGTCACTAGAGACGCCATGTCTCCCTCCCGGCGCCACGCGCCCGGTTACGCGACCTTCGCTTACGCGACCTTCGCCGTGCCATTCGATGACCCGCATCGGCGGACGCGCCTCGAGGGCGGCGATTCGCGCCTCCGCGGCGATCGACCAAACCGCGAACGCCCCAACCGACAGGCATAGGGCAATCCAGAGCAGCGTTACGCAGCGCCGCAAGTCCGCCTCCCTTTGGTCTCGCCTTTGGCGTCTCGCTGGTGCGAACAGAGCGCGTTTTGTCCCATGGCGCGAGCGGCCGTACCCCTCCGGCTTTGCCTTGCCGCCGCGCTCATCGGTGGACATTTCCCCTTTCGTGCATCGGATCCTACGACGCGCTGAGGGTCGGTTCGAGGCGACGCCAGAGAACCGGAGTCGTCATGCGCTGCCAGATCGCCCAAACGGTCGGGCCCGCGGGCTCCGGCTCGCGCGCGCGTGCGCGGCGGACCGCGAGCTGCGCCTCGGTCGGGATGTGCTCGCCGAGCGCGGCCCTCGCTTCCGCCCAGGACACCGGGGCCATGGTCACGAACTCGTCGTCGGGAGAGAACACGATCCGATACGCGCGCGGCTCGTCGTTGCGCTTGAACGCGCGATCCCAAAGGACCTTTTGGACGGTCGGGTTCTCGGGGTCGGGTCCGCGGAACTCGATCACGAGATCGACCTCGGCGGCGACGGCCAGATACTCGGAGTTGAACGCGGTCACGCCGCGCGCCTCGCCGGCCAGATAGAAGTTGTAGCCCGCGAGGACGATCTGCGCCGTCCGCGCGACGAACTTCCCGGTTCGGGCGAGCTGGGACGTCGAGCATCCGGGGGCGGAGATGGCTAGGGGCGGCCAGGGTGGCCACCAAAGCGAGGGTGATTCGATTGGCTTTCATGGATCCAACACTAGGCGAGAACACCAAACAAAAAAGCGCTGGGTGAGAAAGCCCAGCGCCAGCCAATACCGAAAAGTTCCAGCTCAAAAAGGAGATGACCCCAATGGCCAAAACTCATCGACCCCGCCCGCTCACTCGAGCCGGACGAGGTCGAGGCTTCGGGTTCGGAACTTCGCCGACGTCCCGTCGTCGTAAATCAACTTGAGCGTGGCGTGGACAAGCCGCTGGCTCAGGACCTCCGCCGGCACGTCCGACCCGCTGAGGAAATACGACATCTCGCCGTCTTTGATCGTCGGCTCTTTCGGTTTCAGAAAACCGCCGGTGCCGATGTCGATCGTTACTTTTGCGACCGTCCGCCCAGGCCCCAGTTCGGGGTTGGAAACGTCATCAGGAATCCGCCGCGGCTCTCGGTCGCGGTCACGTCCACGGGGACCGGGAACGGCGCGCCGACTGCGTCCTGCGCGCGCTTCTGCGCGACGTAGAGCTGCGCCTCGAGTAGATCGCCGCCGACCAGCGTCGCGTGCGTAGCCGCGGCGATAAGGGGCGCGAGCAGGACCGCGTAGAACGTGCCCGTCTGTAGGCTCTCCTCGCCCTTCGCCCAGCGCCAAAGCCATGAAATCCGACCCATTTTCATCTCCATAGCAGCCACGCAGCTACGGCGCCGGCCACCCAAAAAACCCACTTGACCCAGTAGACGCGGTGCCAGTGGATCCACCCGAAGGCGCGCACCGCGAAGTACATCAGGACCGCGCGAAACATCCGCGTACGGTCCTCGATCATTTTTCTCAAAAACAGCCGGTCCACGTCGATTCGGCTCAACGGACGGCCGCGATAAAGCCAGTCGTGGATGGCCGCGGCGGCGGTGTATCGACCGAACGGCGGGAACAGCGGCCAAAGGATGCGCGGCGTTGAACCAAGGTCGGTCTTGAAACCGTCCTCGATCGTGAACCGATTCCCGTCGAGGTCCTGGAACTGGTACGCCCGGTTGACGCGCCAAAGGTCGCCGGCCGGAGATAGTGAGATCTCGTCGCGGTTCGCCATCAACAAAGGGTCCGCGATGCGTCCGACCAGTTACAAAACCGGCCGCAAATATTCAGATTTTCATTCACTACAACGAAACGGGGCCGCCCGAAGGCGACCCCTAGAAACCAACCGAGACGCCGAGGCGCCGTCGATCCCATCTACGAGAACAGTAGCTCGGAGCGGCCCCAGTCAGGGGCGCGGCGCCCTTGCCGGGCGAGTTCGCCGTGTATCTCGAGCTTGAGACACCCGGTTAGAAGCTCCTCGAGTTCGACGTCGTCGGCGCAGCCGTCGCAGAGCGGGAACTCGTTCAGCGTCGCCGGCGACGGATTCTCGCGCGGACTTCCGTCGGGATCCCGCCAGCGAAGAACGATCACGGGGAGAACTGCGGCGCGCCGGCCGCAGTCCTCGACGCAGCAGACTACAGGTCCACCCACGCCGACCCAGTCCAGCGAACGTGCTTCCCCTCGTCGACGAGCCAGCGGATCGTCCCCGTGGGCGGGTCGATGAAAATCCAACCGTCGTAGTACGCGGCGAGCTGCCCGTCGGCCGACGCCCAGTCGCCCGTCGCGCTCGCGCCGACGATGTACTGCGCGCCGTTCGCCGGCGAGCCAGGCGGAGCGGTCAAGTCGCGGTCGACGACTTCCTGCGACGCCATGGCGTCCATGCGGTTGAGAAAGTCGTTGAACGTCGTTTCCTGGTTCCCCTGGCCCTCGGTCAGGTAGGTGAATCCGATCTTGGGAGTCGTCGCCATTGGTTCCTAGCTCGTCGTGATTTCGGCCGTCGCGCGCCCGGGGCCGAGGACCGTCGAAATCTGCTGGACGGATGCGCGAACAGGCTCCGAGCCCGTCAATCCGTCCGCCTGCTGCTGCGCGAGCGTGTAGGTGTGCGTCGTCGCGTCCTCGACGTCGACCGTGCGGAGCGTCGTCGTACCCGACCCATCCTTGAGCGTCACGCGGTACTTTTGGTCGTCGCAGCAGCATAGGCGGTGCTCGACGCCGTCGAAGAACCGGAACCGGCCGCGGCTCCGGTGGTCCCAGGTGTACACGATGTCGTCGTTGGCCTGGCGCACGCCGACCAGGTTCGCCGGCGGGAGCGGGAGGATCGTTCCACCGTTCGGAGTGAAGTCGAGCGCCGGGAAGTCGGCCGGCGCGCCGCCATCGGGAACCAGTTTGAGCTTGATCGCCGCGCCGATCTGCGCTGCGTCGAGTCGACGGAACCCGATCGAGCCGCGCGTCAGCAACAGGACGTCCTCGCCGATCTCGTGATCGCCCATCCCGTCCTCGGTGTTTCGCTGGCCGCGGATGAACGTATCGAGGTCGTAGACCCGTTCGGATACGAGCGTCGCATTCTGAAACGCGAGGACCTCGGACCCGAGAATCGCGGCGTTCGCCCCGTTGAGGACGTCGAGTTCGGGCCGGCTCTCCAGTTCGCCGCGCGTAATCTCGACCTGGACGGTGCTCGCGCGGTCCCATCCGTGGCCGCCGCCGGCGGGATCCGCGAGGACCGTTTTCGCGCGGCCGTACGTCGCCAGTCGGGACACGGGCTGGATCGGCTGGAATGTCGAGCCGCCGTCGCGACTCTCGTAGATCACTCCGCCGCGCCAGTCCTCGTCCGGCCCGTACGGGGCCGCCGCGAAGTAGTAGCCCGGGTGGCAGGCTTCCGCATCCGAGAGCGGCGCCCAGTCCCAAACGTAGAGGACGAACGGGGCCGGCTGGGTCAAACTCACGGCTGCAGCTCCATCGTTTGAGACTGCTCGACCGTGCCCTCGATCTCTATCACGTCGTTTTGGCCCTCGGTCCGCTCATGAACCAAGATTTTCCATGTGTCGCCGAGCGCCGTCACGTTCAACGCGTCGCCCTCGAGGATGTGGACGTAGGACGGCGGCAGGGTAAGCCGGACCGGCCGATTCACCCAGCGGTTCCAGAGAATCCGCCGGGCGACCTTGAGGGCCTCCTCGGCCGTCAGGGTGACGTCTAGCGTCACGTCGACGTCGTACGGCGTGTCGACCCCCGGGTGCTTGTACGGCTGGTCTCCGCGCTGCCAGTCCTGCCCTGGGTCGATGTAGCGGACCCGGACGGTGGTCGGCAGGCTCCCGGGCCAGTTTCGGCGCATCTCGATCGGTCTCGGAACGTCCCCGTCTCCCGGGCGGTGCGCCTCGAGGTCGCCGGCCGGAATCGTGAGTTCATCGACCTGGTCGCGCGCCTTGAACGTCAGGACGCCGTTCACGTCCTGCGCCACGATCGCGTGGGCCGACATGATCGGAACGAGGTCCTGGATCGTGTCGTTTACGCCGCGCGCCGAGTAGCCCCGGAAATTCGCGGTCGCCTTCGTTACGTCGTACTCGCTCGACGAGTAGCCGGCCCGCTCCAGAATCGTCCCGATCGCCTCGCCGACCGACTTCGTGGGTACCTCGCGGACCCGGAACTGCATATTGGGCCAGCGGTTCCCGAACGGGCCCAGCGCCAGCTTCTCGAACACCGCATAGGCGTAGTTGCGCCAGGCCGGCACGTTTCCGGTGCCCTCGAGCCCGACGATCAGCGGGTCCGGGTTCTGCGTGCTGGTCCCCTGGTAGAACGTCACGCCGCCGAGCTTGGCGGAGTCGAAAAACGGGATCGTCTGCGTAATCGTGATCGAGTTCCCGGCCGCCTCGGTGACGGTCGAAGGCGGGCCCAGTTGAATCCACGCGTAGCTGTCGCCGGCGGTGTCCTTCCACGTCGAGAGGACCTGGCCCGTCCCGTTGTTTTGCGTGTTCGTGAAGCCCGAGACCGTCGCGTTCTTCCCCGCGACGAGTTCCGTCAGATCCGGCGCGCCCGCGCTCGTCAGGCTCTTGAGAACCATCGAATAGAGCGTGATCGTGTACGTCCGGGTCCAGGGGTTGTAGCGGCGGGTGTCGTTGTTTTGGCACGAGATCTGGGTCGACGTGAAGTTCGAGCCGGCGTCGGCGTCGTAGAGGATTTTCCCCTCGGCCCATATCTGACGAATCGACTCGATCTCGCCTTCGCAGATCCCGACCGCGCCGTTTCGGAAGTAGGACCACGTCGATACGTTCGCGCCGCCGCCGCCGCCCTTCCCACCGCCGCTGACCTCTTCGACCGACTCGACCGCTTGGATCCCGTTCCCGTCGGTCTTTCGATCGAGCCAGATCACGGTCCCCGTTACGCGGTTCTCGGGGCCGTTGCAGCGCCGAACGGGAGAACCCTCGCTCGCAGCCTGGACGCCGAAGTCGTCGACCGCGGACCCGCGGCGATCGTCGACGTCGGGCTCGCCAAAGATCGCCGGATAGACGAACGACTGGTCGAGGTACGCGCCGGCGGCCGTCGCGGCCGTCGCAATAATCGCCTGGCCGAACGCGGGAAGCGAGGCGGCGGCGGCTTTCGCCACGGCGGTAAATACGATAGCTGCCAAGGTCTACTCTCCGATGGCCCAAGCGCCCATCGCGCGCTTCGACCAAAAGTCATCGTACGGGCCGCGAACCACGCATCCCGCGCCGGCGTAGGCGTGAATCAGCTCCCAGCCACCCGCCGGCGGGAAGTCGATCGAGAACTCGAGCGGCGAGCCGAGGGCCTCGGCGGAGGTCAGGATGGCGACGTGCTGCCCGGCGTTGCGCTGCGCGAACCAGAACAGCAACGCGCACCCGGCGCCGGCCTCGCCCAGCGGGATCCGCCGGCCGTTCTTTTCGAGCGCTGCCTCGAGGCGGCCGTTTTGCGGAGTTCGCGGGTACTGCGTCTCGTCGTGGACCGAGATCCCCAGTTCGCGCGCAACGCCGACGACCAGGCCGGCGCAATCGACGCCGACGCCGCGGACGCGCGCCTGGTGGTGGAACGGCGTACCGATCCATCCCTCGGCCGCGCGAGCGACGTCAAGGCGTCTGCAGTAGCCCATCGTTCCCGGGAATGTAGATGAACCCGGAGTGGTTGACGATGTTCGAGTAGCGGTTCGCACAGTGCCCCGTCGTGTCGAACACGCCGGCCTTTTTGTTGCAGCCCGGCGTTAGATCGACGGTGTCCCCGACCTTGATATCGAAAGGGAGCTCCAACTCAAGTTCGAGGTTGAACGAGACGTTCAGAACGATTCCGTCGTGCTCGCGGATCGCCGACACGAGCCCGTCGTTGTCGCCAGACTTCCATTCGGCTTTCCCAAGCGCGTAGAAACCGGCGGTCATGAGGTTTCCGTGGCCGATGTCGTGGCCCAGTGTGCATTTGCGCCGCGGGGCGGACGCGTCGACGGCCGTGACCGTGATCGCATCCGCGAACATCGTCCCAAAGACAACGCCACAGTTGGCGTCCCCTACCTCCCACACACAATCCCGCTCGTATCGTCGCCCCACCGGCCGGCGCAGGCGCCGCGCGGCGCCGTCGAGTTCGGCCGTCCAAACCTCGCCCGTCTGCACAATCGCGGTCGTGACGTACGACCGCTGGACGAAAACACCGGCCCACGGGTAGCGCGCGTCCACGAGCAGCTCGTCGACTTGCGCGTCATCCCATCGGCCCGCGCGCAGATCCGCCTCGGTGATCACCGACGACGAAACGGCGCCGCGAATCTCGACGTTCGGGACCTCGAGCTGGCTTTTCCGCTGACGCGCGCTCGCATCGAAGCCGCCGGCGGGCGAAAACGTCTCGAACGCGTCGAGCGCGTAGTCGAGCGTGGGCGCGGTCATGACCTTTAGCGGCGTGTCGTGGTTGGTGAATCGGTAGACGTTCCCGTCCTTCCGCGTGATTCTCCAGCAGCTCGCGCGGTGGTGCGTGACCAGCGCGCGGCGCGCCTCCATCCGGCCGCCAAGGTTCAACATTTCGCTACCTCACGTCGCGAACCACGGCGAGCCACCGGCCGGCGCGCGTCGCGTTCTCGGAAAGCGCCAGGATAGCCGCCTGCTCGGTCGAGCCGCTCCCCACGGTCGCGATCGTCGTACCGTCGGCGTCTTTCACGGCGAGGGTCTCGGTCGTCGAATGGTTGACGATCAGGAATCGGTTCCCCGCTCCCTTCATTTCGCGCGCGTCGGGGAGCGTGACGTCGCGATTCGAGCCGTTCGGGTCCAGGTGGAGAAGCCGCGGGAATCTCGGTTTTACGACGAGGTCGCCGGCCATCGCAAAGTCAGCGTAGACGCCGCCCATGTGCTCGCGGAACGAGATCACAGCGCGTACCACTTCTTCGTGGTGCCGTCGGTGTCGACGCCGAGCCAGACGAGAACGCTCGACCCCGCGGCGATCGTCGCGACGAGCGCGCCGAGCAAACCGACGCGAAGCTCGATCGCGTGCGTCGGGCCGATGTTCGACACGGTGAAGTACGGCCATCCCGCCTCGAAATTGGAGAGCTGCGTCGGGAGCTGCGCGACCAAGCTCGCCGCCTGGACGTCGATCGTGTGAACGACCCCGTCGCCAAACTGGACGAACACGTTCGCGGTGACGTTGGAGTGATGTTTTCCGCCGCCGTGGTGGTAGCGCTCGTAGACGTCGGTCGCGCTCGAGATCTCGACGAGCGGGATCTCGCCCAGGTCGATCAGGTCCGGGTCCTCGTATTGCGCCTTGAGGGACTCGTCGGCCGCGTCGCCGAATCTGACCGGGACGTCGAATCGACCGCCCCAGGTCAGCTTTTCGCCGAGCGCCGGCGCGGTTGAGAACGTGACGAGCCCGGTCGTCAGGTCGACCGACCACCCGCTCGCCTGAACGACGCCGTCGATCGCGATCGAGACCTCGGTCGGCTTGGTGATATTGCGGACCGTCTCGAACGTGCCGTGCGAATACGTCTTGGAGAGCTGGAAAACGGTCGTCGTTCCGTCCCCGGTTCCGAACTCTTGGTCCTCCGGCGTCGGGTCGACGTCGGACCAGGTCTGGCGATCGCGCCCGTCCGCCGTGGTCGTGAAGTCCTTCCAATCCTTGAACCGGAACCCGTACGCGGCGCCACGGGCCGCCATATGGAGGTTTCGCACGGCCACGAGCTGCGCGTGGGTCTTGATCCCGTACCGGACGTCGTAGGTGTGCTCCGGCGTCGACCAGCGCGACACGCGCTCCTCTTCTCGGCTTCGGACCTTGATGATGTTGGTCTGGAATCCGGCGCCGCCGCGCGAACGAAACGAGATGTCTTCGGGGAACCTCGGGCTTTCGATGAACACTAGCGGAACCCTCTCTGTAGCGCTTCCTGGACCTGGCGCTGAGACCGTCCGAACGAACCGACGTCCGGCGTCGTGATATTGACCTGGGGCGCGACGACGAGCCCCTGGGAGCTGCCCTGCGCCAGGCGATCGGCCGCGGCCGCAACTTGGGCGGCTCGGCCGGCCTGGTTTTGCTGGCTCAGTTCGGGGTTGACTCCGAACAGCTCGCCGGCGAGCCCCTGGATACCGGACGAGATCGCGCCGGCGAGCGGGTTCGTAACCGTCTGCCGGAAAACGAGCTTTGCCGTCTCGAGGGCGAGTTCGCGCATGGCGTCGGCCGCGCTGCGCGCACCGAAAACCATATCCTCGAACGCGTTCCCGAACGCGTCGCCGATCTGGTCGCCCAGGTCCTTGATTTTGCGGAGTAGCTGGATCTGTTTTAGCTCGGCCTCGAACTGCTTTCGGAGGTCCTCGATTTCCAGTGTTTCGGTGCCGGCCGCGGTCGCGTTCAGCTCGCGGAGACGCAGCATCCGCTCGCGCTCATCGTTCGAGAGACCCAGCGACTTCCGCTCGTCCTCGAGCGCCGCGAACAGCTTCTCGACGTTCTGGCGCAGCTCCGCCTCGGGGTTTTTCTTGAACTGGAAGTCGAACGGGACGTTTCCGAACGACGTTTTGGCGCCGCCGACGCCTTCCTGGCGCGCCTTCGCGCGCGCTGCTGCCGCCGCCGCCTGGCGCTTGGCCGCCTCGTCCGCAGCCTTCCGCAGTTCCTTGAAGAACTTCCGCGCCTTCGCCTCGGCTTTCGGCGCCTCTTTCTCGATCAACAGCAGCCCTTCGGCGAAGTCCTTTACGTTCGCCTTTTCCTGGGCCTTGGTCCACGCCTCGAGGTCGTCGATCAATCGCGTCGAGATGACGTGAACGCCGAGCGCGCGCGTCACGTTCTGGACGCCTTTCGCGAGCAGGCGGAACCCCTTCACGAGCTGGTTCACGCCCTCGAGGATTGTCGCGCTCGCGACCATCCACCCGCCGCGGAGCGCGGTAAGCGCGCCCTGGAGCTTCGCGACTGCGACGACCACGAACTCGAACCCGTCGACGAGCTTTTGGCCGAACCCGTCGCCTTCGGTCGCGAAGTTCGTCAATTCCTTGGCCGCCGCTTCGATGAACGGCGCAAGCTCAACGGTCAGGCGCGAGAACGCGGCCTCGGCCGCCACCCCCAAGTTGGTCACGGCGTCGTTGGCCGCCTCGACCTTGAACACGTCGATTCGACTCAGCTCCGCGCCCCAGTCCTGGATTTGCTTCCGGGAGTCGTCGATCGCCTTCGACCCGCCCTCGAACGTGTTCAGCAGAACGACGCCGGACTCGCCGAACAGGCGCGCGGCCGCGTTCGCTTTTTCCTGCTGCGACGAGAGGTCGCGAATCGCGTCGGCCGCGCGCTTGGTCTGCTCTGCCAGCGGGAGGTTTAGGAACTCCTCGGTCCGCAGTCCCAGCGACTCGAGGACGACGAGCCCCTCGCCGAGCCCTTGTTTCGCCTCGCCCATGCGCTTGGAGAAGTCCAGCAGGGCCTTATCCGTCTGCTGGATTCCCACTCCGCCGAGTTCGGCCGCGCGCCGCCACGCCTGCAGCTCGCCGACCTGGATCCCCAGCCGGTCGGAGAGCTTCCCGAGCGTGTCGATCGTGGCCAGGCTGCGCTTGGTGTAGAGCGTCAGCGCGCCGACCCCGACCAGGCCGGCTATCGCGCTGAACTTGGTCAGGGCGGCATTCAGGCCGGGAATCCGATTCTTGAGGTCCGTTACAGCCTTCCGCGCGCGCTTGAATCCGCGCGTGAACTTCGCGGCGTTCGACCGCAGATCGACCGCCAGGGACCCAATGCGCGTAACCATGCCCCTAGTTATCCGTCCCGGGAGCGACGGACGCCGTACCGCGCGCGGCCCAGGACGCGCGGAGGTCCGCCATAAACGACCGCGCTACGGCGCCGATCTCGACGCCCGTCATCGGCTTGGGCGGATCCGACACCGCGGGGAGCATGAACTCGTCGAGCTTGGCCGCGCGGGATCCGCGACCACGGTTCGCGTTGAACCAGCGCGTCCAAATTAGCGCGCGCTGGACCTCCGCCCTTCGGTCAGGGAATCCGACCGCCGACTCGTAAGCCATCCATGTAACGAGTTCGCCGGGCGCGAGCGCGAGGTCTAGCTCTGCGAGCGACTTTCCAAGGGCTACGGCGAGCCGGAGCCGGGTCCGGTAGACGGCGTCTCCACGGATTTTTTTTCCTCTTCCTCGACGTCGGCCTTGTCGAATCGGTTCAGGCGCGCGGCGACCTCGAGGACGCGCTGCGCGAACGTCGGCGGGAGCGCGCGCCAGTTCGCCAGCTCCTCGTCGGAATACGGGTTCTCGACGATCGGCGTCATGTCCTCGTAGCACAGGGCCGCCATGGCGAGCTGGGCGTTCAGCGTCGCGAGCGCGACCATGTCGCCCGTCGCCTTCGTGCTCTCGACGAGCCAGCGCTGGCGCTCGCCGAGGGCGAGTTCGCGGACGTGAACGTGCTCGTGGCCGATCTCGTCGGCGCTGACCTTTTCCACGTTGAACTTGGAATCCTGGACCCACTGGGCGAGCGTCATTTGGTTGGTTTCCTTGGCCGCGGGATGGAGAACGGGGCCGGATTCCAACCGGCGAACCTCCGGGCCTCGGTACTCCCCCCGTCTCGCTCCACCCAATACCGGCCCGACCCGCGTTGTCTTGCTCGGCTAGGCGGTTTTACGTCCCTTGGGGGGCCGCTGCCCGGCGCGTGAACTCTCGCCTCCCGTTCGTGGCGTTACGAAATCGTCGCGTACGGCGCGGACAAAAAAGAGGCGCGCCGGGGAACAGCGCGCCTCGAGGGCTGGGTGGGGGACCCGACCGGCCGTGGTCACGGGCCCCTTTATGGTGGCGGGGGTGGGTATCGAACCCACTACAACCGGCTCATGAGACCGGCCAGCTCCATAGCTATCCCCGGCTTACGTCGGATCGGTCGGGGTCACCGGGCCGGTGAACTCGATCGTGATCGTGGCGGTCATCTTCCCGTCGAGCGGGATCTCGCGCGAAACGCTCGCGACGAACCCGCTCGCGGACTCGTTTCCGGCCGTCGAATCGCCGGCGACCGTCGGCAAGTTGAGCGTGATCGTCTCCGGCGCCGCGTGGATCGGCGGCTTTTGCCGGATGTCGTAGTGGATGTCGAGTTCGAGCTGGCCCGGGTTCACGATGCGGCCCGGGATCTTGGTCGCGTTGCCGTACGCGTCGCCCGAGGGCGCCGCGGTCCCGAGATGGCTCGTCTCGATCACGGGCCGTTCGATGGCGGCCCGACGAATGCCGACGATCTCGGCGGCAAAACCGGACGTAGCGAAAACAACGCTCGCCCCGGTACCTACGTCTACGCTTGCTCCCGGCATCTTTGCTCCTACTCGCGGTGGTGGTGGATCGCGAATGTCATTCGATTTCGTTCGGTCGTTTCTCCGCTCCCAGGCTCGCGTTCGTCCGTCGTGAACTGCTCGTCCTGGAGGACGATCGACGACACCTTGAGACCGGCAATCACGCCCCTATAACCATCCATCGCGGTACGGACAGACTTCGACACCGCCTCGAGGTCCTCGGGGTCGGTTGCGAATACGTCGACCTGGACGAATGCGACCGCAAGACTCGACGGCCCAGCCATGTTCCGCTCGCCGACGCGAGAGATCATGGAAGGCACGACGTAGGGCTCGAGGGCGCCCTGCGGGGCGATGTTCGGCCAGATTCGAGGGTTGGAGCTCCCGCCGACCAAGTCGACGAGTTCCGTCCAACCCGATAGCAGCGTGTACGCGACGTCGAGCGGTTTACTCACGGCTTGGCCGCCTCCGACCGGATGTCGTTCCAAAGCGACTGACGGTAGGCCATGATCGCCTCGTCTCGCTTGGCCGCGAGCGCAGGCCGCAGGAACGGCTTCGCGGGCCGCTTCTTTGTCCCCAGCTCGACGTGGGCGGGGTAATACCCGCCCTTCGGCGTGTTCGGGATGTTGCCCATTTCCTTCCGCGTGCCCGTCCTAACCAGGACCGACGCCTGGCCGCGCCGGGTTCGGCCGGTGCGAACCTTGAGCTGGCGCGCCATGATGCCGGAACGCTTCGGCGCTCGAGCTTTCGCGTCCGCGTGGACGATCTTCGCCGCGGCGCGCAGCGCCCGCCGCTGGAACTTCCGCTGAACCTTTCGGTCCAGCCGTCGCAGCTTGCGGTCGAGCTTCCTTTGGCCCGTGATCGTCGCGCCGGCGCTGGCCATCTACGTTTCCGTCCGTTCCTCGCAGAATATGTCCGTCCAGCGACGGCGGCTATCGGGGTCGATGACGTAATGGATATGAAAGATCCGGTCGCCAAAGCGCAGCCGCTTGTCGGTCGTGACGTCCGTCCGGTACCGCGTGCGGATCTTGAAGCGAACGCGCTCGTGGAACTGCTGGGCCTGAACGAGAGCGTCGCCGCTCAACGCGCGAACCGCGCACGACATGAACGACTCGGTAACCCAATCCTCGATCGGCTTCCCGGAAGCGGTCCGCCCGGTCGTCGTTTTCCCGCGCAGCTCCAGACGGTCGCGGAGTGATCCGGCCGGCATTACGGCTTTTGGATCCCCGACGCGCTGATTCCGAGACGGATTCGGTTCGTCGAGTCTCCAACCCCCGAGGACGGTTACATAGTCGCCGGATGCGAGGTCGGCCGCCGGCGCGATGCCGCCGGGGTTTCCGCTCAGGACGTAGAGTTCGCCGACCGTGACCGACGCCGCGGCGCCAATCGTGACGTGGCCCGCGCGCTGAACGGTGATTCGCTGCCCGTCCGCGGCGGCCTGGCCGACTGCAACCCCGCGCGCAGCAGCGGCGGCGGCCGACGCGTCGGCGTCCGCCAGCATGAACTTACTGTCGCTGGCGCGCTTGTAGACGGCCTGGCCCGGGAGGATCGCCTCGCCGGCGACGCCTTCCTCGAACTGCGGCGTCTCGGCGGGTGCGACTTGCGAGGCGGTTATGGCGAGGTCGGCCATCGTCTACTCCCTGAACTCCGCGACGTAGCGCGAAAAGATCCGGTGCGGCCGGAGTAGCGCTTTCGCGGTCTCCGGGATCTCCCGCGGACTGCCGCCCATCGCGACCGCCTCGCGGTGCTCGTTCCAGTGTGCCACGGTCAGCTTTGCGGCGTGGCGGATGTCCGCAGGAACCGCGCTCGGCGCAGCGCCGTAGCCGGCGGTGTGGGTGATCCGAATCGCGTTCGCCTGAGCGCGCGCCGGCGGCCAGGTCTTGCCGTACGCCGGGAGAAGCCGCGCGGGCTCCGACACGGTGTCGACGTCGTACTCGGTCGAAACGAGTTCGGTCCACGCGCCGTCGGAGGTCCTTCGGTACTCGACCTTGTCGACCGAGACGCACGGCGGGCGGGGGATCGGTATCCGCCCGCCGTCTTTGATCGGCCAACAGTCGAGGTAGGTCTCGTAGACCGTTTCGAGCAGCTCGCGGCGCAGAAAAAGAACGATCCGCGCCATGGCGGCGCGGGTCAGTTCCTCGAGATACGGAAGCTCGTCCGGGTCGTCGACGCGGCAGTGCTTCGCCATCTCCTGGGAGGTAGCGAGCAGAACGACCGTAGGCGTCTTGACCCGGAACTCGGCCATTGGCCTAGCTGCCCGTCAGTTCCTTGCGGATGCGCGCCGGCGCGTGGAGCGGCTTGTGGGAATCCGCGTCGTACTCCTCGACCTCGTGGTTGTCGAGTTCGAGGTCGCCGGCGAACAGTTCGGCCGCTTCCTTGTCGTCGAACGGCCCGATTTTCTTTCGCGGCTTGGCACCCGTGCCGGGGACCAGGACGAACTTCCCGTCGAGCGCGCCCGCGCCGTCGGAATCCTCGCTCTCGTCCTCGTCGGCGGGCGGCGGCGGCGCCGGCTTCTCGCCCGGATCCCATCCGATCGGCGAAGCCTGGCCCGCCCAACAGAGGCGCTTCGCCTCTTCCTTTTCGACGTCGTACTCGACGCCGGGGCGGCGGAGACCCTTCGGCCCCGAGCTGCATTCGATCATCCGCACCTTGACTTTGGCCATCTCTCTCTCCATGGGAAAGCCCCCCGGCCTTTGCGGCCGGGGGGCGGGTCGATTGGTTGGCTCAAGCCTACCGGACCCGAAGGACCGGACCGGCTACGCCTGAACGAGGCACTTCACCGGGTTGGTGCCGGCGTCGATCAGGTCGCCGTCGTGGCGGGACCACGCCAGGAAACCGACCTGGTCCGCGTCCGCGTAGCGCTCGCGGAGCACGATCAGGCGCATCCCGCGCACGTCGCGCAGGAAATACTTCGACATCGCGCCGTAGAGAACCGAGCGGTTGCCGGTCGCGATCGACGCCATGTCCTGGTTGATGACGTACTCGTCGCCATCGACGCGGTCGGGGTCACCGACCGCGACGCCCGCCTGCCAAAGCGGGCGGTTGTCGCCGTCCACCAGCTTTTTGAGCGCGAGCAGCGTCGAATCGTTGAACATCCACTTGGACATCCCCGGCATACGGTAGGCCACGCCCACCGAATGCTTGAGGTCGAGCAGCTCGGACCACGCGATCGCGGTCGCCGACGCCGCGGTGACGCCGACCGTCGACGCCGTGACGATGCCGTTCGGCTGGCTCGAGCCCGTGCCCGTCGTGGCGTGCTCGTTGACGATGCGCTCCAGGCGCGTCCCGAGGGCCTCGCCGAGGATTCCGCCCATCTCGAACTCCGAGTCGACCATCAACTCGACCGGGACCAGGACGATCTTGGACGAATACTTGTACGCGTCCAGCTCGACGGCCGCGAACGCAACGTCCTGCGCGTTGACGGTCGTGTTCTCGCCGAGCAGCTCGCCCTTGTTCGTGGTGTCGTTCATGGTCGGGTACGGGATCTTGTTTCCGCGGTTGGTGCGGATGACCGTACAGACCCGGCGGACGCCGCCGTGCGCGAGGCGCGCGACCTCGAGCGCCGGCCAGAACCCCTCGGGGATCAGCTCGGGGCCCTTCGTCGCCGTGGCGATCGACTGGGCGCGCTCCTCGGCCTGCTCGTGGACCTGGGCCACGCTCCGCGGCTGCTTGCGCGGCGCGTGGACGTCGTACGCCTTCATGTCCGACGTCACGCCCATTTTCTTGGCGGCGCGCTCGCCCTCGGCGTCGAGTTCGCCGAGCTTTCCGCGGGCCCAGTGCCCGAACACCTTCGTTCGGAGCGCCGCGGGAATCTGACCCTTGACGTCGCCGGGGTTCGCGACGGTCGTCGCGCGCGAAACCTGGCTGGCCTCGAACTCCGCGTCGGCGTCGCGCTGGCGCTTCAGCTTGTCCGCGGTTTCCTTCTTCGCCTCCGCTTCCTTGTGGAGGCGGTTCCAGCGCTCGTCCTCGGCCGCGGTCATCTGGCGCTTTTCCTTCGCCGCGGTGATTACGAGCGTGTGGGCCTCTTCGACGAGCGCCTTACGCTCCTCGAGGGCATCGTTCGCCATCTGAATGAGGGATGACATTTCCGTGATTCCTTTCGGTGTGCATACAGAACGGGTTCGTGGGCGCTGCGCTCGTCGTGTCTTGGGCCCGAGAACCCCCGTCTGCGCGGGAGCGGGCCGGCGAAACGTCGCGTCAGGAACCGAGAACCGTGCGACCGCGCGCGCGATTCAAGGGGCCCGGCGATGAGCTAGAGCCGCTACTGGCGAGAATTGGAACCCGAAGGTCCGACACCGGCGGCGTCGCGGCGCGATCGGTAGTCGGCCTGGCGGCACGCCGGCGAACAGAACTTGCGCGGCCGGCCCCGGGGGTTCTCTCTCTCCGGGACCGGCTTTTCGCAACCGTCGCGCTCGCAAGTTCGGCGGGTCATTCCGTCTCCGGCGGATTGCGCGCGGTCGGCGTGCGAGCGCCGGCGCTGAGTTCGCGGAGCGCATCCTCGAGCGTCTGGACGGTGTCGATCAGGCCCAGCGACCGCGCGCGCTCCGCCAGGTGAACCCGGCCGTCCGCCAGCTCGAGTAGCTGGTCGCGCGCGAAGCCGCGACCGCGCTCGACGGCCGCGAGGAAAAACTCGTTCAGCCCGTCGACCATTTCCTGCGCGTCCTTCAAGACGGCCGGCGTAACCTCCGTCCCGGGCGCTCCGGCTCCCTTGTGGGATCCGGTCGAAATGACGTGGACTTTCACGCCCTCTTTCTCGAACTGCGCCGACTGGTCGTACAGGATCGAGTAGGTCCCAATCGAGCCGATGAACGCGGTCGCGTTCGCGGAAACCCGCTCCGCCTGGCTCGCGATCCAATACGCCGCGCTCGCGCCCATGTCCTCGATGTGCGCGTGGACGCGCTTGGACCCCTTCGCGAGACGGACATCGTCCGCGAGTTCCTTCGTGCCGGCGACATGGCCTCCCGGCGACGTGATCCAGAGCAGAATCGAATCCACGTCCTCATCCGCGACGGCCGCGCGGATCGCGCGCCGGCACTCGACGGTCGAGCATCCGCCCAAGCTGGACTTGGCCTTTTTCATCGGGCCATCCATGCGGATGATGGCCACGCCGTTGTGGGTGGCGTAGAGGTCGTCGCCGAGCGCGACCGAACGCGCCTCGGTCTCCGCGTGGTCGCCGCGGAACTCGGGAGTCGCGACGCCGACCGATACGGCCGCGACCGCCTGGCGGAACCAGCGCGGCTCGATCGCCCACTCGCCCAGGTGGGACGGAAAGCACGCGCGGGCGCGCAACTCGTCCAGGTCCAGGGACGAACCGGCCTCCGCCTGGCGCTGCAGCTTCGACCGCATTTCCATCGGGATCCCGTCGAACTCCTCGCGGAGTTCCTCGTCGGTCAGGTCCTCGAGGCGACGCGCTTCGGGCGCGTTCGCGAGCCATTCGTCGTAGCTGCGCTGGGCAACCGTCGCCGCGCTCGCCGGGTACGCCGGCCAGACGACCGGCCCGACCTCGATCAGCTCGACGTTGGTCAGCGTGCGGACGTCGAGCCCGTCGGGGCCCGTCCCGCGCGACCACTCCTCGCCGCCCTCGAGAACCCGGAAGGTGAACGACATCCCGGAGAGGTCCCCGCGCTCGACCGACTCGACAACGTCTTGCGAGCTTTCGGGCGGCGTGATCTGGACGCGGAGCCCGCTCGGGCTGTCGATGAGCGTCAGCGTGTCGGAGACCGTTCGGCCGAGCAGCCGGTCCCGGTTGTGGTTGTAGATCGCGCGGACGTCGGCGCCCGGCTCGAGGGCCTGGCGAAACGCGCCGCGGCGGATCTTCTCGACGAACTTCCCGCGGATCGGCCGCGAAAACTCGTCGTACGGGAGCCGGCCCTCAATTACCCGCGCGCCTTCGATGCTGCGTAGTTCGACCTTGGTTTCAAACATCGGGGTCTCTCCGAATTGCGGCGACGAGCTCGCGCGCGTCCTCGCGGGGTTCCTTGATCTGCTCGAGGTACTCGTCGAGCGTGCCGGCCGCGTGGGCATTGATCGCCGCGGCCATGCGGTCGGTACCGTACGCCGCCCGAATCAGCGGCTCCAGGTCCTCGACGTCGAGCGCGCGGCCCTGCGCGCGATAGAGCGTTTGAACCACCAACAGATTGGACCCGAGCATTCGCACGGCCGCCGATTGGTGGTCGGGGTAGAAGTCCGACGCCCACGCCTTGAATCCGTCGGCGTCGCGACTGCGCGCGCGCTCGATTCGGTTCGCTTCCTTCACGGCGAGACGGCTCATCGTCTCGGTAACCAGGTTCTCGGCCGCGGCGTCGGCCTCGTCGGGATCCGCCGTCGCGCCTTCCTCGCCGATCGCGGTCATGTTCAGCGGCCGGAGGTAGGCGTCGCCGCCCTTGATCTTCGGGAGCGCCTCGCGCTCGCGCGCCTCATTGACCGACATCCATCCGCCTTTGATTGCCAGGTCGTACGCCTTGAAGCGCTCCGGCATATCGTTTTCGAGCAGATCGTCGGTAATGAACTTGAAGAAGAACGCGCCGGGCCGGCGACGGTCCTCGCGCGATCGCAGAATCTTGCGATTCAGCTCGGAGACCCACTTTTTGAGGTAGATCCCGAGCGTGTAGCGGACGAACTCGGCGCCGAGCTGACCGATCGACGCGAAGCTCGACCCCCTTCTCCAGGTGCGCGAGCATATGGGGCGGGATGCGGTGCATCGTCGCCATTTCCAGCTTGGTGAACGTGCGGAGCGAGAGAAACAGCGCGTCCTCGCGGGGAACGGTTAGCTGCTTCCACTCCATCCCCTCCTCGAGGATGGCCGGCGCCCACGCGTTCGCGCCGCCGCCCTTGTCCTCGCGCCACGTCTTGATGAGGTTTTCCTCGGCCTTTTCGCCAAGCTCGCCGGGATGCTGGAGGACGCCGCCCATCCACGCGCCGTTCGAGAAGAAATTCGCGTTGAAGCGCTCGGCCTCCATGGCGATTCCGAGCGCCTGGCGCGCCATGGCCACGGGCGAGAACCCGCGCAGACCGTCGAATCCAAGCCCGGGAACGTGAATGACCTCGTCCGGGTGGAGCATCTCGAACGTGCCGTCCGGCGACGTGTACTTGTAGCGAATCTCCAGCGTCTCCGGCATCCGAACGATGTCGAGCCGCGACGGCTCGAGCGGGTACGCGCCCAGCGGGCGGCCGGTCGACTGCGAGAAATCCAGGCGCGAAACGTGGTTTCCCCAGGTGTTTAGGTGCGCCTGGGCCGTTTCCTTGAACACGACGTCGGTCATGTCGGGGTTGGGCGCGTGGCGGAACAGCGCGAACTCTTCGCGCTCCGGCGCGGGTCGCGCCGAGCCGTCGGGGAGCTTCTCCATCAACTGGAGCGGGAGGCACGCAATCGCCTCGCTCAAGATCTTAACGCAGGCGAGGAACGCGAGGCACGTCAGGGCCGATTCCTCGCTGACTACCGCGCCGGCGTGGGTGTTGTATCCGCCCCAAGAGGCGTCCAGCGTGCGGCCGTTGAGCGGGGTGTTCGGGTTCTCGAGGCTACCCCGGCTCTCGCGCCGGCCGCGGCGGGAACTCGAACCTACCGCCCATCCGAAAAGGCTAGTCATCGGAGCCAGCTACCCCTCACTGTGTCTCGCGTGGTCGCGAACCAACCACAGCCCGAGGACCCCGGCCGAGACCATCGCGGCCGGTACATGGACCCAAAGGGCGACGCCAACCACGATAAGCGCCAAGGGGAACAGTACGAGGGCGATACGGCCGGCGACGATTAGCGGTTTTTCCACACCCGTTTTATGCCACGGCGCTCATACACGCTCCGCTCTTTCACGGGCCGCGCGATCGCGCGCGACATGGCGGTCAGGCACGCCGCGACCCCGTCGATTCGGGCGGACTTGGACTTTTTCACCGGCTTGATGTTGCCCGTCGTGTCCTCGACCTTCTCCGCATTCGATACGTTCCAATTCATGACCGGATCGTTCCCGTGGCTCAGTTCTCCGCCGACGACCATCCGCTCGAATTCCTTCGCCGGCGGCGAAAGGCTGAGGAAACCCTGGCGGACGCTAGTCAGCTCGAGCTTTGTCGCCTGGAGCCGCGTCACTAGGTGGGTGGCGTTGTACGGGTCGTACCCGATCTCCCGAACGTCGTATTTCTCGCAGATATCGAGGACGTCCGCCTCTACGACGTCGTAGTCCATGACGTTTCCGGGAATCAGCTTGATATAGCCCTGGTCGGCCCAGGTCAGGTAGAGCGCGCGCTCGGCCTTTTGGCGCTCCATCGCCCTTTGATGCGGACACCAAAACCAGGTCAGCGACACCTTTTGCGCCGGGAACCAGAGCCCGAAGGCGGTCAGGTCCATTCCCGACGAAAGATCGAGCCCGCCGAACGCCGGCTCCCGCTTGAGCCAAAGTCGGAGCTGGCTCCGGCTTCGCTTCCCGCGGCACGCGGCCCAGTCCTCGGGCTTGATCCAGACCTCTTGGCTCGCGGTCTGGACGTTCAGGTGAAGCCGCAGGAACGTGTTCCGCTTGCTCGGGACCAGGCGCGCGGTGCGCGCGAAGTTGCGGAGGTACTCCGGCTTGACCGAAACGCCGAAATTCGGGTTGGCTTTGCGCCAGGTGTCCTCGGACTCCCAGTCGTCGGACCGCTCCGCCTCGTAGACGACCGGGAGGAACGTCGGGTCATCGGCGCCGGCGAGGATCTGTTTCGCGTATTCGTACGTTTCGTTGCAAACGCTCTCGCCGGCGAAGTCCGCCGTGGTCGTGTAGATGATGATCGGCTGGCGGCGCGCCGGCGTGCCGGTCTTGAGGACGTCGATCAGCTCCGGGTCCCCGATCGCGTGGAGTTCGTCGATTACCCCCGCGTGGACGTTGAAGCCGTGCTTGGTCTTGGCCTTCGACGTCAGCAGCTTGTATCTGCCCTTGCCGGCCGGGTAGTAAATCGACCCCTTGTAGATCTTGCAACGGTTGGCGAGAGCCGGGTGGCTCAGAACCATTTCCTTGGCCAGCTCTAGGGTCACGGCGGCCTGGTCCGTCTCCGCCGCGGTGCCGAACACCTTCGCGGCCGGCTCCGCGTCGCAGAGCAGCAGATAGAGCGCGATCGCGGCGACCAGGGTCGACTTGCCGTTTTTGCGCGGGACGTAGATCAGGATTTCGCGGAATCGCCGGGTCCCGTCGGGGTTCTTCCACCCGAACAGGTTCGCGACGATGGCTTTCTGCCAGTCCTCGAGTAGGAACGGCTTCCCCTTGAACTCGCCCTCGACGTGGCGGACGCACTGCTCGATAAACTCGATCGGCTTTCGCGCCGCGGCGTGGTCGAACCAGCAGCCGTGACGGTCCGCGAGCAGATACGGGTCGAAGTTCGGGAGAAGCTGGATCAGCTCCTCGAGGCGCGCCTCCGAGATCACGCCGGGTTACCCCAGCGGGAAATGGTGATCGGTGCCCCCGGTCGCGTCCTCGGTGTCCGCCTCCGCGCGCGTCGGCTCGACGTGCGTAACGACCATGTTCGTCCGGGCGCTCGGGGTTAGGCCGAACTCGCGCTCGATCTTCGATAGACGAACCTCGAGGTCCATCATCATTTTGATTTGCACGCGGGGCCGCTCGATCTTGTTTCCCTGCGTGTCTACCTTCGTGAACGTGCGGCCCTTGCGCTGGATCACCTTCCGGCATTCGTGCCACTCGGCGAAGTAGTAGCAGTAGCGCGCGAGCGTCATTTCGTCCGCGAGACGAACCACGCCCATGAACTCCAGGCGCGGGAGGACGCGTTTCCAGATCGCGGCGGCGTCTTTCTTGAGCCAGCGCGGCATCTTCGGACGCGCGCGCTCCGCCTCGACGGTCTGGCTCTCGCGCTGCTTTTGGCGCCATTCCGACTCGAGGGCCTCGGCCGGCTTCGGCGGCGGCCCGCGCCTACCCACGTCGGGCCCGCTTTCTGCGCGAGCGCGCGAGCTTCACCCGCTCGACCATCGCCTCGTTTGTGATCTGCGTCGCGCCGGCGGCCAGCGCCTTGAAGTACATCCCGCGGGTGAGATCGAAATGGGCGACCGGGTCGTTCTGCATCCATCGCGGGCGCAGCCCGATACGGCGGGCGAACTCGAGCAGCTCGGGGACCGTGGACGCGGAAAGGTGCGCGACCTCGCCGTATGGCCAGGACTTGGTTTTCGGCCAGGGCCGGAGTTCGTCCACGAATACCGTCACGCGCTCTAACCTACACGGGGGGAAGGTCTTAGAAGTCGGCCACGGGCGCGCCGGGCATTCCGGCGAGGTACGCCGGCCCGCGCAGACGTTCCTCGAGTTCCTGGAGCGTCATCAACCCGAGACGTCTTGCGAGAACGGCGGAAAGGCGGCGCTCGAATCCTTCGACGTCGGATCGAATCATCTCTGCCATCTCCCGCGAGACGCGGACCTCTGCAAGCGGGTGCGAATAGGCGCGGTGGATCGCCATCGGGTCGATGTCCTCGGCGCGCAACGCAGCGCCCGGGGTCGTCCAATCCTCGCCCGGCCTGTCCATGATCCCCTTCGGCGTTGTCATTTCTCGCACCATCAAAACAGAAAGCCGTCGCGGCTCTCCGCCCTTTCGTTGCGCCAGATACTCTCGGTCCGCTTCAACCCGCCATCCGCGCGCGTCTCCCGATCGTATCGCGCCCAGCCCTTGAACAGCTCGTCGTAGAGTTCGCATCGGTAGCCGCTGAGGACCACGGCCCCCTTGACGGCGTTCAGGACCTCGGCGAGCTTCCGGTGTTCGTCGTCGGTCAAGTCGTGGTGATACGCGCGGCCGAGTTCGGACTCCGACCGAATCGAGGACCTCGTCGAGATCGGATACGGCGGGTCGACGTAGAACAGAACGTCGGGGTTGTCGTGCTGGGCGATCACTTCAAGCGCGGGACGGTTCTCGATCGTGACGCCGCGGAGGCGCTCGACGAACCGCGGAATCTCGTTCGGCCAGTTCGACCAGTCAACCGCGGACGTCTGTCCGCGGCGCTTTCCGACCGCCGACCGGAACCCGGTCCGGTTCTTTCGCCTCGAGGTCGTTCCAAACGCCATGAACGCCCGCGCCACAGTCAGGCGCGCGCGCTCGACTTCGTCGGCCGGCAGCTCATCCGGGTAACACGCCTCGAAATCCTCGCGCGAATGTGGAGTCAGCTCGCACAGGCGCCGCAAACGCTCGGCTTTCTTCTCGTCGCGCAGGACGCGGAACACGTTCACCACGTCCCCGTCCATGTCGTTGTAGAGTTCCCCCTCCGCGCGCGGCTTTCGTAGGAGAACCGACCCCGCGCCGCCGTACGGCTCGACGTAGACGCGGTGCGGAGGGAGAAGCGACGCCACCCAGCCGGCAATTCGGAACTTGCCGCCGTGGTAACGCATGACCGGCCGTCGCGGGTTCAACTCTCAGGACCGTAGCGAGCCAACCGACCGCGCCACTCTACGGGCGCGCGTCGAATAGCTTCCGCAACCCGGTGCGCGGCTGACTCGGACGTGGGAGGACAGATCACCGTTCCGACTTCGCTGTCGTACTCGACGACCATCCACCGTTTATCCGCCTTCGAGCCCGGAACCTCGACGACTCGCACCGGGTAGTCCGAGCCGCATCGTCCCCAAGCACTCATCAATCCGTAGACGTCCGGGTGACAGTGCAGAACCACGCTCGACGGCCGGGGGCAAATGTGCTCGTTCGGGATGACCTGAACCTCGCTCACGCCGATAGACGTCAGCGAGTCGCGCAGCTTGAGTAGGTCCTCGGCGGAAAGCGGGTCGGGAAACGAACCCGACCCGCCCGTTGTCGCGTCGAGATTAACCATCGTCGACCGAGACCATCCGCCGGCGCTGGCGCGCGAGCGCGCGCCGAATCTTCGTGACGTTGGTCGTTCGCCGGTGGCATCGACGACGCGCCGCGTTCCATGCGCGGTTTTCGCGCGCGATCTCGCGGGCCTCGCGGTCCTCACGCGTCGGACCCGGGGTTTCGGTACGGAACAGATTCACTTTGCGCCCTCCGCGGGGTCCCAACCGTCGATTTCGACATACGGCGCGCGCAACGTAACGCGAACCTCGAGCAGGCAATCGACGTTTGCTGCGATTTCGAGCCCGCGAGAGAGGACGATCTCGCCCGTTTCGGCGTGCGCCAAGACGAACGGAACGCGGTCGAGGTCGCCCGGACCTTCCCAGTCCGGGTTCCGAATGACCTTGAATTGGGGTTTGGGCTCGGTCATAGCTTGAGGTCCGAGCCCTTCGCCTCGGAAACCGCGTTGAACTTGGCGATAACGGCGTCGGAGAGCGAAACCCCCATGCGCGCGCAGAGCAAATCGAGGTAGATCAGGACGTCCGCCGCCTCCATGGCGACTCGCTCGAGGAAATCGTGGTAGATGTGCTCCTCGGTGTACGGCCGGAAATTGAAGTCGCCGCGGCGCGCCTTTTTGACGAGGTTCGCAAGCTCGCCGGCTTCCCCGCAAACCGCGTTCGACCAGTCGGACGGCGACCAATCGTTCAGCGGGTGGAACACGTCGTTACAGCGCGCCACGTTCTTTTCGCGCAGCTCCGAAAGGTCGAGCGACGCGACCTTGGCGACCGGCCGCGTGTGGGCCGCGCGGAGATCCGCGAAATACGAACGCGCTACCGATGCGATCTCGTCCACCGACTGACGACCAGCCGCCGCGAAGCGAGCCAGGCGCTCGCCGGCTTCCTCCATCGAGGGCATAGCGTCCGAAATGCGGCCCACTGCGTCCGAAATGGACTCGGAAACGCTCCCGGAATCGCTCGATTCGCGGCGCAACGCGAGTTCGAGGACACGGTTCGCGTGCTGGTGGCAGGAATCGCAAGCAGCCTTGAACTCGGCGTTCGCTTTCTCGTACTCCCCCTCCCACTTCCGTAGGGCCTCGTTCGCCGATTCCTTGACGGCAAACGTCGAAGAAACGGCCGCGATCGCCTGCTCGACGCGCGTCTGGTCCGAATTCACGTCGACGAATGCGGCGACCATGGCGTCCCGCGCGGCATCGTGCGCGCGGTCGGCCCGATCGGAGCACTTGAACGCCTTTTCCATTTCGACTTTTGCGGACTGCGCGGCGGCGAGCGCCTCATCCTTCAAGCCGGCCAGCCTTCGGCCCTCGGTGTAGAAGAACGGGACGTCCAGGATCGGCGGGGTCATCGGGTCGGTTTGTTTCATGCCGCCGATGTTACGAAAAGATTCGGACCGCCTAGAGCGGCGTGCGGCGGCGATCGCGGCCGTGGAGGTCGAACGACGGCGGGTCCGCCGGCGGCATCGACTCGAGGACGTGGTCGAACTCGAACTCGACTACGAGCTGGCGCGCGTCGAACTCAACCCCGCAGAGATGCGCCGGGTTCAGCGACGAGACGTCGGGCGCGAGCTGCTCGAGGACCTGACACAACATCTCGGCGGTGATCCTTACGCGGCGTGACATAAATCGAAAGTAGCCACCCAGTCCGACCTTAGGCGCGTCGATTGCCTTCCGGCGACCCGCGGGGGCGGGCGCGCGTTTCCCCTCAAGCGAACTCGAGGGAGGTCAGGTTTTGCCCGATTGTTTTTCTGGAGATCCGGCCCGACTCGCGGATGGCACCCGAGCCGAGGTTATGTCCCGCCGGCACCGATGGTACTTCCTGCGCCCCGTGGTAGTTCTCGCTTCGGCACCAAAAAAAAGTTCCAAAACCCGTG
>FUIF01013024.1_pt1 | contig 36372 bp, 40 predicted proteins | sample 1003461 | NCBI WGS metagenome assembly FUIF01 (sample SAMEA80401918, study PRJEB19352) | marine metagenome
ATGTCATCTGCACCATCAAACCCCGTTTTGTAATTGGATGGATCGGGGTCTCCTAATCCCATCCTATTCATAAAATCATCCATACTACCCTCTTCAATATTTTGAGCAGCTTGACGACGTGCTTTATTTAACCAATCTCTAGCAAGTGTATGTGCTTTGGCAAGTTTTTCTGCCCAAATCATGTCCTCTAAGGGAACTTCTTCTTTATTAGCAATACATCGACAAATGGATTCTAGTCTGAGGCGATATGCAGTAGATAACATTAGTCTCGCAGTTTTAGTTCTAGGTCTTCTAATTTGTGATACTCAGCATGTGCTCGTTCTTGACGATCACAAATAATACTGAGGATATCATTCATAATGATATCGTTGTCAACGTAATCGTCAAGATACTTATCCAGAGCTTCTTTCAAGTATCTTTTCCTATGCCATTCTGGAGAATAAGGTTTGTAGTTCATGGTCCATAATGTAAAGTCATGTATTGTATTTAGACTATTCTACTGAAGCCTTTTACTTTGTCAAATCTAATTACATTCTCAAACTTATCGTATAATCCATCTTTATGAGAGATGACAAAAATATTTGCATCTTTGATAACGTATTTAATGATCTTCAGAAATTCTTCTGTACCAAATCCATCAAGAGAAGAATCAAAAACTTCATCCATGATGAGAAGATTTGTATTTACTGAATTCTTAGCTCTAGCAATTTCTCTCCACGTAAACAAAAGTGCTAGATCGATTCTCATCTTTTCCCCTTCACTGAAGGATGAATAGGAAAACTTATCATGAACTGGTGATTGAATAGTTTCTGTAAACTCTTCATCAAGTTTGAAGTTGATGTAGAAGTCCATCATTCTCAAATAACGGTTTACTTGCTGGTTAATCAGAGGCAAATACTTTTTAATGATTTGCCTCTTTACACCTCCGTCTTTGAGTAATGAAAATGCGAAGTCGTAATAACTTAATGATTCCTTGTGCTCACTAAGATCATTATAAAGTTTATCTAGATCCTTCTGGAATGATAGTAGTTTCTCGTGTTCAGAATTTCGGTTCTCGAGCTGACTGGTAACAGTTTGAATCTCAGATTCGAGTTGTCGTATCTGTCTGTGAATCCCAGATATTGTAGAATTGTTTGTAGAAATCTCATGGTTGAGGTTTACAATCTCCTTACTGATTTTTTTAAATTGCTGCTCTCGTTTTTCTTCCTCTTTAATTGCCGCTTCCAGTTCGTTATAACCAGATTGCAACTCTTTAGCTTTAGATTGAGCAGCTTCAACTCTATTTAACCGAAACTCTTCTTCTATGTCTTGGTCGCATGTGGGGCAAACCGTATGATCATTAAAAAACTTATGCTCTTTTGTAATGGTTGAAACTTTCTGAGAGATTTTGCCTTTCAAATTACCAAGTTTTCTTAACTTATCTGAAGCACCAGAGTAATTTTCTAGTTCGGTTTGTAAAGAATTTACTTTGATTTGCACACCATCGTTTTCACTTCTAGTATCATTCTCTTCACTCAAAAGTTTTTGAATAGCATCTTCTTTTAGTTTGATATTTTCCTTTCCACGGTTTTCCAACTCATCGATAAAGTTTTTTTGCATCTTGATCTTCTCAAGATAAGATTCTTTCTTAACATCCAGAATCTTGGTCTTTTCACGGAATACTTTAATCTTTTCCTTAATGAGTCCATTCATTGCCGAAAAGATCTTGATATCCAAAAGATCTTCAATTACTTCTCTACGATGACCACTTGAAAGTTGCATGAATGGGACGAAAGTAGAACTTCCAAGAATTACAACTTGAGTGAAAGATTTGTGATTTAGTTTGAGGATATTATCTTCAAGAATTCTCTGATTTGATCTATCGTCAGCTTCCTTATGCAGGACTGTTCCGTTGACTTCAATATCAAACACATTTGGTTTCATCCCTCTACGAATGAAATACTTTTTATTACCAACCTTAAAATTTACTTCAACAAGACAGTTTTTCTCGTTAACTGTATTGACAAGTTGTGGTTTATTGATTTTACGAAAAGGTTTATTGAACAATGCAAAAGTCAATGCATCTAGCAATGTAGACTTGCCAGATCCATTTGATCCAATAATGATAGTATTACTAGACTGAGTGAAATCAATTTCAGTCCACTGATCACCAGTTGAAAGAAAATTCTTCCAACGAATATTCTCAAATAAAATCATACTACTTCAATGGTGGAACAACTAAATCATCCTTTGTGATGACCACATAATTTACTCCCTTCACTATACAAGTTTTGATTGCAAGATCTGGATCGACTTCTACTGGTTCAACTGAGCCTTCATTATTCTCAGTTTCTAACATCATAGCATATCTTTCGGCATCTGACTGCTCTTCAAAGAAAAATAAAACCTTTTCCCTTTTTTTGTTATAAACAGCATAAGCACCCTCTTGCTTTTCTGTTTTTTGAACAAGCATGAACATTACTCAACCTCGCAAGCTGAAGTATAGACTTTCTCTAGAATTGATTTTACCTTTGATGTATTCAAACTACATTCAGATTCATCTACGTATCTATTCAAAATAGAAAGTGTATTTTCAGACTCGTCAGAAGAGAAATCTTCGCTCTGATAGAAACCATTGAAATCAAAATTCTCAACAATTTTTAAATCATTGACACCAGACGCATAAAGTTTATCAATAAACCTTTCAAACTTGTTCAGATTACTTTTCTTATTTACTATGACCTTGACAATTTTGTTTTTATATGGTTCAGCATTGAAGGTTTGATATGGAGTATCTTCATATGAAATCACATAAAACAATCTATGTGGATTATTGACAGGAGTGTGTTCTAAAGTCTCTGTATCAAAAATATGAAAACCTCTAGTCTCTTCTACATCATGCCAATAAATTTCATATGGGTTCCCAAGATAGTAAACATTATCTTGAAAGTTTCTGTGATGATAATGGCCAGAAAAAACTTTCTCAAACTTTGAATAGTTTGCTTTATCTTCACCATGCTCACAAATATATGTTTTGTTTGCATAGAATCCTCTCATCTCAAGATGACCAAAGGCAACTTTTGCTTTAGTTCTTTTCATGATTGCCATCGTGTCTTCACGATTTTCATCATTGATCCATGGGATGAAGAAAGTTTTTAGACCTCCAATCTCAACTTCGGTAGGACTTCCATAAACAACAACGTTATCATACTCTCGTAGCAATAAGTCAACAGAGTTAATCTCGTTAGTGTCTTTGTAATAAGCTGTGTGATTTCCGACAATTGTATGCACAGTGATGCCCATAGACTGAAGGCGATCATAGTAAACCTCTTTAGCCCAATTGAGAGACCAGAAGTCAATACCTTTACGAGTGTCGAAAGTATCACCCATATCGATAACAGTGTTGATTCCTTCCTTTTCAAGGGTTGGGAAGAAGACTGTTTCATAGAACTTTTTGAAGTAGTCATGGAGATTTTGATTTCCTTTTCTAGCACCAAAATGTTGATCTGTAATGATCGCAACCTTCACAACTTCCCTCCTACTACACCATTGTTAACGACACGTACAGATCCTTCTGGCCAACCCTCCTGTTCACACTTTAGATGCCAACGACTCATATCAGTAACAATTTTTTCGGTCATTCCAAACAAGAAATCTTTTCCTGTATCCTTACGAACACTCTTCCACATGAAACGTGTCTCTTCTACGCGAAAGGCATCATCAATCCATTCGTAATTCTCATCTTCGCAGCGTTGTGCTTCATCCAGGATTTGTTCTTGAGTCATCGGTTCATCTTAGTCTGAATGTTTTCCTTGATCGTATTATAGTCTGAACTGGTGCGAGAAAGCAAGCTGTCGTCAACTGCCATGACCTCAGCAAATCCAGACTTTTCAATGATGCGATTTTTGATCTCTAGTTGCTTTTTCTCTTTACCAATTCTTCTTAGAAAAGCAAAGTAAATAATTTGGGTAAAGTATGCAAAAGGATTTGAACTCTTTTGTGGATCGAAATTAGTAACATATTCAATACAATTTTCCAATCCATCAGATATCATGTCCTCTTTGAACATGTAATTAACAAAGTTTGGTTTGTGTGATAGATGATCACCAATCTTTTTGAAACATGTTCCTAAGAACTCATGAGTTTTTCTAAACTCTCTCGACTCACGTAAAAGGTCCGCTTTAGTCTTTCCTTCCGCTTCAGCTTGCTTCAGAAAGTCTTTGTACTTATTGATCTCAGCAAGGAACTCTTTGTTATTTACATAATGTTCTGGTTTTTTCTTTACCATTACTTTTTCTAATTTTACCTTTGATACAATTATATCACGTATGCAAGGACTTGACAACATACGTAAAAACTAGTACAATCTGGCTTGTCCAGGATGAAAAGAAATTAAAGCTCTTTATGGTTATCTTTAATATCTACTTTAAAGATATCCTCTAAAGATTTTTTCTTTTCGGATATTGATCCTAAGAATCCCATCTTCCTGGTTACATTCTTTTCAGCTTCTGATTTGAGATCATATTGATCATCATCCTGTTGCATCTTGAATTCGTTTCTTGACTCGTTAAAGTCATTATACATTTCGATGATGTCAATATCATCAATCTCTGTCATTGTTATGACTTTTGATAACCGAATGAAGAAAATATCTTCGGTAGTCATCTTCATCCAAGGTTCAATTTTTATCTGTGAAATGTTTCCATGAGTTGTATAGTTTATAATGATCGGTTCCTGTAGAACAATTAGAGGATCACTTGGATCTGAATCATCAACCATTATTAAAGATACAACTTCTTCACCAGAGACTAGTTTTAAGGAACAGTAAAATTCTTTTTCTAGATCTGAATTCATTGAGATAACGCGACGTTTATTACTTCATAGTTAAATTTTTCTTCTTTATATATTTTGATTCTTTCTACTAAATGATTAAGAGTGTAATTTCTTCTTTTGTTGAAAGTTATATCATCTGCAATGTCAAAGAGGGTGGCTTTACTTTTATTGTCACTCTTTCTAAGTACTCTTCCAATTGATTGAAGATTCCTTACTCTTGATTTTGATGGCGATGCAAATATAACGTTATGGAGATTTTTAATATTGATTCCTGTTGAGAAAGTTCCGTAAGATGCAACAATAATTGCGTCAGATTCTTGCTCTGTGATTTTACGTATCCTCTCTCTGTCCTCAGTTTCTACTCCACCATAGACAAAGAATACTTTTCTATTATCTTTGACGGAATTATTTATTAAATCAAATAATGGTTCGCCATGAGTTTCTACTCTGGTAAACAACACCAAAGTATTACCTTTTTGAACCAAAGTTAGATTTTTAATGAAGTTATTCCTTTGTGGATTATCACAAAGGTATCTTATTTCTTCTTGATAATTGTCAAATATTCTAGGTTTATGTTGTAGTCTAATAATCTTTACATCAAGATCTGATAGATGTTTATTCTTGATCAGTTCTTTTGTTTTGATCGTTGAATATGATGGACCAAACAGGCCTTCAAGAATCCATTTATGGGTTTGACTACCATCAAGTGTTCCTGTAAATCCAAATCTGTATTTGGCATCAGCAAGTTTTGTCATGATGCTGACTAGAGATTTAGATTTGAATAGATGAGCCTCATCACCAACTACAACTTCAAATCTCTCAAAGTATTTTCTTTCAAGTTTGTAGATAGATTGCCAAGTAGTAATAATAACTTGATTCTTAGTTTCTCTTTCTCTACCACCATAAATTTTGTGGCAGTAGGAACCAACGTCCCATCCATAGTCCGCAAAGTCCTTATACATCTGTTCCACAAGAGATGTGGTCGGAACGATGATTAGTGTATCTTTGCCTTGCTCAACGTAATATCTAACTACTGAATAAATCATCAATGATTTGCCAGATCCAGTGGGGGATACAATGAGTCTTCTATTGCACTTCAGAGCGTCGTAGACCGCTTGAATCTGGTAGTCTCTAGGTTTGTGTACCGAGATCTTCGTCATGTAGTCTTTGACGCCCTCGTAGGAGATCATCTGATTTAGATCAATCGGATGACCATAATATTTGTTATCTTCAAATTCGTACTTATATCCGTGATCGTCACAAAATCTCAGCAGCTTATCCAAGAGACCAATGTAGATCTCTCCTGTCTGAATATTGAACAATCGGATTTTTCCGTCCCACCATCTGTTTCGATATTGGGGCATATACTTTGCCCCCTCAACATCAAAAGTAAATTGATCAGATAGTTCGTGTTTAATGTGTGGTTCAGTCTTTATCCTAAGAAATACTTCGTTCTTCTTAGAAATAATCAAATCAGACATATATTAAAGGATTCACCTAAAATATTTAGTCGTCTACTTGAAACTTATATTCTAAAACCATTCTATAGAAGAAATCCTTAAGCATTACCAATCGTTCTTGCTCGTAAGGATCTCCTCCAGGCCATTTCTCTAAATGAAAGCAAATTGACTTATATACAGCATACGTGTCTGTAATGTCTAATTCTATCGACACAAATGGTAAATCGTCTTGCCAATTACTATCGTAGTTTTTATCCATTACATACCTGCTTGAAACTTCATCCAGTCGATTGCATTTTTGATCGCATAATTTCTATTCGATAAAGACTTGATAATTTCTTCCAAATAACGAAGCATTGTATCATAGTATTTAATCTTTAGGTCAACTTGACTTACTTTTCCATCAGCCGACATATATCTTGTTAGTGCTTCTTTATCTCTAACTTTGTATGGAAAAGGTTCCTCCTCATATACATCTGGATCAGCTTTTCCAGTGTAAAAGACATGTCTTTCCAGATAAACTCTATTATACGTTTCTTTAGCCCTCTCCCTTAGTAGTAAAGTTGTATTGTACAGTTCATAATATTTCGCATGAAGTTGTGAAGTTTTCAATGATTCTGTTGCTAGATCATCTCGATCAATTTCAGAATCACGAGTCCACATCTTCTGGATGTCATCAAGATTCATAAATTAGTTCCACGTAAATTAGTCACTTCATATAGAGTATACTTGAAAACCACCTGAGCTGTAAAGTATTCCTCACTCTGTAGTTTACTATCAAATTCAAGTCCCGTCAAACTGACTGGAAATAGGTCTTGGAAATTGATTTTGAAATTAGGTTTGAAATTGCTGTTTAGAACAACTAGAGTTCCATCCGAAAACTGTTCTTGTGGATCTCTGAGACCATCAGAATCTGTTGTAAGATCTTTAAACTGCTGAGGAGTTTTTGGAAATCCAAGTCCAGTCATCCAGTTGTGGACAGCCATATAGTTTTCAAAATCTTCATCTACGAGAAATGACATCGTAAAATCAGAATATTGTAATTGATCTCCAGGAACATCAATATTCTTTAGATACGATGGTTGAATTGCAGTATTCAGAGAGATTTCAGGAATATTTGCAGTCTGGCAAAAGAAATTTATCTTTGGATTCTTTTCAATGGTAAACTCAAAACCACCAGGAGTCAAAAAATTCCTATTCTGAATCTGATTTCTATACTGTGATACGGTCATTAGGAGTTTTATTTGTATTTAGATAAAAAAAGGGGACCTCGAAAGGTCCCCGTTGAATATATCCCGTTTGGGTAAGAATCACATGAGGTTCTTGACGGAAACGCGACGATAGTAGCGGTTGGTGCCAGCTTGATAGCGCCGACAGCAGCATCGGTTCCTTCAGCGAAGGGATTAGCGACCATGCCGTAGCGAGTCTTGAATCCGATCTTGGGCTGGAAGGTGTCCTGACCAACGGCACGAACCATCTGGAGAGGTACGTAGGGGCAGTAGAATAGACCAGCGTCATAAGGTGAGGAACCCTTATAACCAACAACGTAGTACTGGAGTGCAGAGTTGTTGGAAGCGAAGGGGTCGATGTAGACGCGATACTTACCGTTGATAGTACCAGCAAAGGTGTTGCCAGCGTCGTCAACGTTAAGGTTGGCGTTAAGGGCAGGGGTGTAATCAAGTACACCAGCATGGTTAGAGCAGAAGCAACATCAGCGGAAGTTAGGATGATGTTACCCTTTCCACGACGAGTTCTTTGTGCGATCTGGTTGGCATCGCGCTCGATCTGGAATAGTAGACCCTTGAACTTCTCAACGCTCCAGCGACCGTTAGAGTCGATGTCTAGGTCAAACTGACCAGCGGTAGCAGTGTTGAGTTGAGCACCAGCCTCAGCAGACTTGTAGATGGTTCTGATAACTTCGCGGTTGATCTCAGCCATGATCTCAGTAGAGAGAATGTTGGCGAGTTCAGCCTCGGCGTTTAGACCATGGATTGCCTTGAGGTCTTGTGCTAGTTCTAGGGAGTACTCTGCTTTGAGTGCTCTGGACTTAGCGGTTACAGTGACTTTCTCGATTGAGAATGCCATCTGGTTGAAGTCAGTTCCGCTCTCGCCTAGGGCCTCAGAGTCGGTGACATCCATACCCTGACCTACGCTGTAGGTGCTGGGAGCAGCATTAGGATCGAGAACACCAGGGTTGGAACCACGCTGTAGGGTAGTACCGAAACCAACGCTACCGCCGCTGTCAGAACCACCAGTGTAGTCGCCCTGAGTTGCAGAGTAACCAGAGTTCTGAGCGGAGAATGCGGAATCGGGCTCGTTGAATAGAGCTTCGGTTCCAGTCATGTTCTCATAGCGAGAACGCATTGCGAAGATGAGTCCAGTAGGACCGTTCATGGGCTGCACACCAGCGAGGTCATAAGCGACCAAGTTGGGCATGGAGCGACGGATGAGGCTGATTAGTACGGGATCGAAACCACCAGTGGGTGAACCGCTGTCAGTGCCGCTAGTACCGCTGAATCTTCCACCACCACCAGTAGAGAAGGAGTTGGTAGGGGTTGCTTCGGATAGATCGTAACCTTCAGAGAAAGCACGCTCTTCGTTTAGAAAACGCTCTTGGTTTTCAAGGAGTTGGGCGGTGACTGCACGACGGTGGTTGTCCTTAATGGAATCGCAACCTTCGTAGTCTAGAAGTGGAGCCCACTTCTCCATTAGTTGGGGATTGTTGTACATTTCTTGGGAGTTAGTTTAAGGTTTTACAAAAATGATCTATGTTAACGATCACTTAATTCTGGAGAGAGTATCCAAGTAGCGAGACATTGAACCAGTATAGTCTGGACCACTGCCTACACCCTCAGATAGAGTTTCTGAAGTGTCAGCAACGACACCTTCTGTTGGGAAGTATGACTCTCTTAGAGTCGTTAACTTTTCACGGTAAGATTCTTCACCCTCAAACTCAACACCTTCTGCTAGAGAAGCGAGTTTCTCCTTCTGTGTTAGTGCAAGACCTTCGGAAACGGATGTGAAGATACCTTCAGCAGTAGTTTCTCCAAGTCTGCGGTTCAGTTGGATATTTCTCTCGATTTGCTCGTTGAGCTTGGTCTCCATGTCATCAAGTTTTTCTACCATATTCTCAACAACATCATATTTATCTTCAGGGATGGATACATAATGATCTTCAAAAAGACTCTTCATTCCTTCGAGGAAGGATTCGGTCATCTCAGTCTTCAGACCTTGCTCGATCTGAAGTGCATTTTCTTCGACCCATTCTTGAGCAACGTACTCAAGATAGGAATCGACTCTTTCAACTAGTTCTGCCTTTGTGGCCTCTAGTTGTTCTGTAAGAGCTGCTTCTGATTCTTCAGCGATTTTTGCTTTTAGCTTGCTCTACACGCATGTGTACAGCAGCTTCAAAAACAGTCTTTGCTTTTTCTTGGAACTCTTCGGAGAGTTCTTCACCAGCGAATAGAGCAGCAACGTCTTCTTCGACGCTGACTTCTTCGATGGTTTCTTCTTTGGTTTCTACTTCTTCTTTGGCAGTTGCGCCTTTAGCAGTAGGAACGGGTGCTTTACCTAAAGATGCACCAGGATCTTTTAGTTTTGCAGAATCGTCGTCGGGTCTGTAGTTCTCGGGGGTAGGACCACCAAGATCTTCGACCTGAGCACCACCAGCGACCATGGGATCACCAGCAGCCGCGCCTTTTTTCACGACGTTTTCCATTTCTTGTAAATTAGCGGACATTTGAACTCTCCGAATGTTAGATCTATTTGTGAAAATCTATACTTATTTATAATTTATAGATTTGATAAGAAGTTTTGGAATAAGTTTAACTTATTCTCTTCTAGTTTATTTTGATCAACTAAGGTGTTAATCTTTTTATATGTTTTTTCTGCAAGTCTTTCGCGGAGAATGCCTCCATCCCAGACCCACTCTTTACCTTCCATAATGCCATCAACGAAAGCATCAGGTGCAGAGGGATCTGCTACAATATCAGCTGCAGTTGCTAGAGAGAAATCATCATTAACCATACTATAGCCTTCTCTGGTTGGAGAAAGTGTTCCAACACCACGGGAAGATACGCCAAGTTTCACTCCATCATTGAGGAGAGATTCTGCAATCTTACCCATTGGGGTTGAGAGGATTTTAGCCTTTCCAATAAAGTTGTCACCCTCTCTTTGGAGTGAAACAATTTTATGAGAAACTCTGTCAAGGTTAATAGAAGGACCATCGGGATGGCCTAGTTCTCCTAGGGCACGACCTTTATTAACAAAATTTTCATTGTAACGCTTTACTTCTCTTTCAAGAAGACCAGCGTCATACATTCTTTTGTTTCTATTGGCAATGTTGCCTGAAGGAAAACTCCTTCAATGTAGAGATTCTTTTTACCGTTGCGTTGCTCAACGATAATCTCTACCTGTTCGATTTCTTCTCTGATGAGTTTCATTTTTTTTAAACGGTAAATCCTACTTTGGTTGCCTTTACATCTGAAGAACCAGCAAGGATCATGTCTTTATGCTTCTTCTCAATGTATTCAACAGTGCCTGTTGGCATAGTCATAGAACCAATTCCTTGATAATTCTCGTCAAGAATAGTAATTAACTGAGCTGCTGCGTTGCTGTTGTAAAGGCGAACAACAGTAGCTGCACTAAAACTAGATGCTGTTCCAACAGTAGTTGGGCAGTTTGTTTGTGGTCCTAGGACAAGTGATCTTGCCATTATTCGTCTCCTGATTCAGGTTCAACTTCAACTTCAGTTTCACCTTCAGCATCTTGAACACCCTCGTCTCCGAAGAGTGAAGCTGCTGCATATGGACGTAGGGCATCAATTTTTGATGCTGCTTTTCCATAAAGCGCATCTTTGATACCATCACTAACATCTGCCGCACTGGCTCCGCTAGCGATTAAATCAACAATATCTTCCATGAAATAAAGAAATTAGTAACTAGAAAGTATTTATTACCTTAGATTGCTCCACCTTCTAAATCAACTGGATCAGTAACTTCGGTTGAACTTGCATCAATATCCATATCCATTGGTGTAGCTCCCATCATATTTGGATCTTGAATGGGATTTCCATTTTCATCAGTGGGAACATTTGGATCTGGTAAGATGCCTTTTTTAATTTCATCTTCAATCTGAGCATCAATTTCAAGAATCTCTTCATCAGTTTGGCGAAGAACTTTTCTGCGGAGATACTCAACAGAATAGTATTTGCCAAGATATGGTTCTGATAGTTGTGCAAGACTCAATCTTCCTTCAAGAAGTTCCTTCTCTTTGAGCTCTGCAAAATGATTATCATACATATAATCAAATTGAATATGCTCAGCCAGTTTTGTCCAATCTTCTGGTGTGCAAATATTCTTGAGAAGACATTGAGTTCTCAGCATATCAACAAACAAATTGCTGAAACGCTTTCTTAGACGACCAACAAATTTAGAAAACTTGAGTTCGTCACGTAGAATTTCGGAGGAACGACCTAGATTGAAACCACCTTCTGCACCAATTCTAGATTCTGGTACACCCAATGATCTATAAAGTTTCTTTTGGAAGTAAGAAACATCACTAAGTTCTCCAAGGTTTTGTCCACCAGGGAGAGTTGAAATTTCAGTTCCACGACCACCTTCACGTCTGGGGAGCCAGAAATCTTCTAGCATAGACATGAATTTTTTGTCATCACGAACTTCGCCAGTGCTTGCATCGTAAACTAGTTTGTTACGATAGCGGTTCATTACATCTTTTAGATATTGTTCTGCTTTTACCTTTGGTAGATTACCAACATCAATGTAGAAAATTCTACGCTCAGGAGCTCTTGATAGTCTATAAATGACAAGAGAGTCTTCAATCATTCTTAGTTGATTGAGAGACTTGATTGCTTTGTGTAGATATGAGAGAACTACACCTTTATTTCTATCTACAAGACCAGAGGTACAGTATGTGATAGAATCTTTTGAAAATTTGATTCCTTTTACACCACTATATCTGTCACCCATACCACCAGCATAGGTTGGTTTGGGCGTGTACATGAAGTATTCTTCAATTTCTGGGAATTGAACTACTTCTTTTTGTTGATTTCCGTTTGGCTGTCTAAAGATAGCACTACCATTTCGTCCGTCTTGATCTTTCTTCTTTTCTTCACGGACATACCTCATTTTAAGAGGATCAATATATCTTAGCTCTTTAATCCTTCATGGGGTTTTTTGATATCAATTACTTTATGGTAATATAATCTTCCGTCAATATACCAGTTTCTGAAAATCTCATGAGATTTAGCATCAAAATTCATCAAGTCTTTGATGTTTTTGAACTCATCTCTAATTTTTTTCTTAATGCCATCGCTAGCTGGCAGATTATCAAGATTGATAGTAACGGGAGTATCATTTAGATCACTGACAATTGCTTCATTTACAACATCTTCGATAGCTGTGTCTGCTTCTGGATGAAGAGACATCTCCCTATATCTTTTTACTAATTCAAATTCTGATTTATATACACCCTCAAGGTCTAGATATTGACCATAAAAATTACTAGCAATATAATGGTCAACCCCGTCCTCATTATTTTGAGGAACGGGGGATACTATACTTTTAGATTTCTTCTCGTTATCTTCAATAGAGAATCCAAAAAGTCTCGCCATGTTATAAAGTGACTACGTTAATAAGATTATTTATCAATCTTATAGAATGTCACCTGCGCCAGATCCAGCATTGTTGCCGTCATAAGCAGTCCAATATTGAACTTGTAGTTCAACAGTGAACTCTTCTAGGGTGTCAGAAGAATCATATGATAGATCAATCTGAGAGACATTTGTTGGGAAAACGTCATGGAACTTGTACTTTCTAAGTACAGATCCGTCTCTATCTAACTGATAAACAAAGGAGTCTGCTTGATAATCAGCGGGATTGACTGCACCAGTTGCGTCGGTGACGCGGTTGATGAAGTTCATCCATCTTTCAAAAGCACCTCTGATTGTGAAATCAGTGTCATTGATAACTGTGACAGTCCAGGTGTCAAAAGTTCTGTCTCCAGCAATTTTGAGTAGACGACCACGGAAAGCAACATCGATAGGAGCAATGTTTGATGCAGGCAGCGCAGCTGCCTTTACCATAAATCTTGCTTCATTAACAATGTTGTTAGAGACGTTTAGTTCTCCAGGGAAAGCTAACACAACTTCAAATAAGTTGGGACGGGCCCCGCCACCCTGTAGCTTATTCTTGAAATCGGAAATAGTCCTTAAGGCGGGTTTGTTCTGTTGATTCTTGGATGCCATTTTAGGTTAGACCTCTAATTAAACGTTTCCGATGACTTCATCGAATGAAACACCAGTGCGGGTGGCCACAAAGGTGAGTCCGACGAAATTGATAGAACGTGCTGGTTTGATGAATACGTCCGCAACAAATTCGTTACGGTCAATTACAGCAGAAGTGTTGTTGGTTTCGTCACAAATAACCACGAAATCTTGGATTCCGCGATTTGATTGAACTTCTCTTAGGAAAGGTTCAACGGAGTTGACGAAATTAGTTCTAGTGATTTCATCGTTGAATTCAAAGAGTTGATCTCTTGCAACGGCTGCGATTGCTTTCTCAAGATAGATGAACAATCTACGAACGTTGATTCTATCAAAGGCAGAAGCCTTAGCGAATCCAGTCTTATCACCGAAGAGAACAATACCAGAACCAGGAATGAAGGTTACTGGATTGATTCTATTGCTATAGAGACGATCTCTTTCTTCCTTCGCGGGGTTGTAAGGAAGTTTAACAGCATTGAGGATTGCTCCTCTATCTGTTCCTGCGGGTGAGAACCAGGGGAAATCATTGATATCGGTTCTCGCACAAGTTCCAGCAATATCACCATTTAGAGGGATGTAGCGGAATCTATCAGCGAAGCGGTCATATGTATACTTATAACCACTATCAAAGATAGCGAATGATGAAGATGTGATTGGTGAATAGTGTCCAATTACGTTTGATGTGATTGTTTCAACATCTCTGACTACAGACTCAGTAGAACTGTCTTGGAATAGAGCAGCTCTATGTGGGGAGAGGAATGCAATTGCATCTTTTCTCTTCTCAGCGATTTCAATTGCTTTCAGACCAATTGCTTGTGTCTGCTCCTTAGTATAGTTGCCAGATCCTTGTAGAACAAAGTCTACAGTATACTCATCGGGATTCTTGAGAAGATCGTATCCAGCAGAAAGTTTAGAAATTTCCGCTGCAAGAGAAGTTGTGGATGTTAGTCCAGTTGTTCCGTTATAGTTGAGACCACCTGCCATTGTGGCGGTAGTGTTACCATATCCAGCGAATGAAATTCCAGAGGCGTTTTGGTCCCAAGCAATGTCAGTTACGGGGGTGAATCCGTTACCAGTATTGAGTTTGAAATCTGTTGCTACAGTGTCAGCAGGAGCGCCACCAGCAAAGATATATCCAGAACCACTAGCAACGTAAGCTCTGTAGTAAGATGCAGAACCACTTTCAAATTGACCATCTTCTGCCTTAGAAAGGTTTAGATGCTTTTCAAGAATAGTTCCAGGATTTCCTGAGATTACTCCATCGTCGTCGATTACAACAACGTGAACTTCATCAAATCTGGCGTTTCTGGAATCAGCATATTGTGAAGTTCCAGGACGATCTGCGAGTTGATTCCAGAAAATTTCTCCACCAGTGAAGGTGATCTTCTGAGAATCGAACCAGTCTGCTGCAGTGTTTGATCTGATTGAACGACCAAATGTTACGCCAGTACCAACTGGAAGAGTTCCACTTGCAGGTCCAGCAACATCTGTACCAAATCCAGAGAATGCTCCAATGGTAACAGCAGTAGCCCCAACTCCAGTAACTGTTAGTGCATATCCAAGATGTGGAACACTAAGGGTGTCATTTATTACAACGTTAGTTGTTGCAGCAACGGGAACAGAAGTAACTCCTGTGGAAAGACCAACTGATGCAAGAGTGGTTGCTAGTTCGTTACCACCAATTACACCTTCACCAGAAGAGTTGATGACTCTTACATCACCAGTGAATCTGTAGATTCCGTTTTCTTGGTAATCAACTTGTGTTGTAACACCAGCGACACTTTCATGCTGTACAAATTTTACGTCAATATAATCGGTGCCTACGTCAGTTACAATTCCTTTGAATGCACCATCCAATACTGCAGTAGAACCAGCACCAGGAATAACAGTTCCAGAAGGAACAACCTGACTGACGCCCATACCAACTGTGATGCCAGTTACGGCAATACCAGTAAGTCTTTGGTCAGCTCTAGAGTCGATAAGGGCAACTTTTAGACCGTTACCCCAGGTTCCAGGGTTTCTAGATGCAAAGACAACATTACTAATTGGATTATTGTCATAACCCAGTTCATTGTAGTGATCTAAACTTTTAATTTTTGGTGCAGAAGCTGCGTCTCCAAAATAGGAGTTCTTCATATCAGCGTCGTCTGCTCTAACGACTCTGAGTTGACCACCGTATGCTAGGTATGAAGAAGCAACTAACCAGTTTTCATAATGTCTATCGGCTTCATATGATTTGCCAAAATTCGCAAGCAAATCGGCTTCATTTTGGATGAGAGTGGGAACTTCTACTGGTCCTTGTGCAAAAGGTGCCACAATAGCAGCAACTTTGTCAGATACGGGATCTACTCTGCCCAGAGTAAGATCAACCTCTCTTACAACAATACCAGGAGATGCTAAATTTAGCGCCATTGATGTCTCCTTTTGGGTCCGAAATTAATCTAAAGTTATTTATTAAAACCTACCTCTTTAACGGGGAAACATTCCGTGAACACCTACCAATCAGGATATTCCCAACTTCCAGTGTCTATTTTTCTGGATTTAGTTACCCTTTTTATGTACATTCTTTACATTCGTATGAATATGCAGATGGCAAAAAATCTCTATCTTTATGTGTCAAATAAAAATCTTCCATCAAACTTTTTACTTTACCACAAGATCTACACTTTCTTTCTTTAAAAAGAAGATGTTCAAGTTCTAGTTGATCATCTAAGTCCATCACTTTTCTGCGGCATACAGTGCAAACGTTGATGTTGTGATAACAGTCATCATATTAGCAATATGTTGTTTGGTATCAGAATCACATTTATTGATCATGGGAAGAAAACATCCAATTATTGTCACTCCAACTATGGATAGTTGAAAAAAGATAACAACTTTTATCAAGTTTATTACTTGATTTTTTGTTTCCATCACTTATAATCCCACATGTATGACATATCACCATATTCATCAGTGTGCCATCTATCACCAGAGTTGTCTACAAAACTATCACCATCATTGATTCCATCTGAAATAAATCCAAATGGTGCCATGTCTTGCTCAATCTGATTTTTTGTTCTTCGTATATTCTCTTACGGACATCATTATCCGTCATCTCTTTGAAATAATCTTGTGCAACTAACCAGGAGAATATAACAAGACACATTGCCAAGTCATCATTACATCCTTCCTCAGCTTCAAATGACTGACGCTTTTGGACAAACGTTGTTAGTTCTGAGATGATATCATAATCATTTGTTATTAATTTATCATCTTCTAATAAAGTTTTTAAATTTGAACATCCTAATTTTTTCACAGCAGATGTCATTCTGACACCAAGTTGTGACTTCTTACCTGAGAATCCAGAACCAACTACTTGTCCGGCTCTTCCTCTCATTGCACACATGAGCATGTTTTCATACTCAAGGTCAAAATATAGAATTGATGCTACTTGATCTCCAATATCATTTACTTCAACTAATACCCAAGATTGATTGTATGCATCTGCAACTTGTTTAATGATGCTTGGGAATAGCATCGGTTTTATTTCATTATTTCTATACTTTGCTACAACTTTATATGGAAACTGTGTTATGTCGTAAACAATGAAAGCAGAATAATCGTGTTCTACTCCTCTTGCAACGTCAACAGTAATCATATAATTATGATCTTTTTGAGATGCTTCATAGATATCCAATCCTTTATTTCTTTTGATTGGATCTTCATATACTAAGTTTCTAAGTTTAGTGACATCAATGAGAGTATCAACAGATCCTAAGAATTCGCATTCAAACTCAACTTTGAACTGTTGCTCCGATGTGTTTGCAATAGTCTGTTGCTTCCACTTTGCATTTCTTCCAGGGACTTCCGACCAATGCACAGCTGTCGGAACATATTCATTCTTTTGCCTTTCAGCATCATGCCACATACGGTAGAAGTGATTCATACCGTGCGGGGTAGAAACGATAATTACCTTGGTGTTTTTACCAGATGAGATAGTAGGATAAACAGAGGCAAAGAACGCATCAGCAATGTGGTTTGGGATGAAAGCGAATTCGTCGAGAAAAATGATATTATAGGAGCCGCCACGAACAGCAGATGCAGACGTACTTGCGGCGATAATCTTAGACCCATTTTCCAGTTCTAGTGATTGCTTGTTCCAAGATACAATACCCTGTTGCATCCATTTAGGCAAGTTCTCGTAAGCAAGTTGTAACCTTCCGAGAAGGTCCTTAGCCGTAGATGCTTTGTTTGCTAGAATAGCGATGTTAACATTGTCATTGAAGACAGCATAATGTAATAGATACGAAACCACAGTCGTGGATTTACCAGTCTGTCGTGGCATCTTACAGATATTGAATCTGTTCTTATGGAAGTTCTTTACAAGTTTCTCTTGGAACTTGTACATCTTGAATGGTACAAGACCTTCGTCTAGAGAAACGATTTGAATATAATTTTTAGCAAAGTATACAGGGTCTTTCTTACACTTAATAAATTCTGCAATCTCCTCTTGACCAAATTCAATTGGAGTATTCGCTTTTTTTAGATTTGGATTGCCAAGATAAATTTCACCAGCCATAAAAATGTTAACCTTGATATACTATCGATGTTGCGTAAACATCATTTGCGTCAGAATAAATTAGATCCGTCCTTTCTTTTTGGATAATAATAGGTTGTCTGTCGGCAATATGAATACTGCCAGTAGTAACACCCGCACCAGTTCTCACCTCAACAACACGATCGGATGTATGAGTGTGTTGAATCATTGCGTATTGAGCACCAACACCATCGGTGTTTGGCACCGATGATCCAGATCCTGCATTAATTTGAGTTGATTCACCTAAAAGTTTTACTACCAACATGTCAGCACTTCCAACGACGACGGGCTTTACATACGGGTTTATCTGGAGTCTTAGAGCAATCAATGTTGTGCATATCTTGCTGACCCTTAGAGCGAGCGCAGAATGACTTACGGCGCTTCGCATCCTTGCTGCCTGGTTTTGGATCACCAGTTACAGCAGTCTTTAGTTTAGAACCAGGATTTTCACGACGATATGCAGCCACTGCTTTAGGGCTCATACCATCAGTCTTATCTTTTTTATTTACACTCTGCCAATCTTCATTCTTAATATCAGTCTTTTTTAGTTTTGCATCAACATCTTTGAGTGATTTTAGTTTCCCATCACCCATTTTGATTTTATCGTAAGGTCTTAAACCATAAGATCCATAACGACTACCCTCACCTATAAACTTTCCAAAACTCTTAGCACCTTCAACCTGAACTAGGGGTTCGTTCTCAACACGATCTCTTTCAAAATAGTTTGTCAATACAGCCTCAGGATAAATCTTTCTGAGTTGAATTAAAACGTCCTCTCTAGAAGGTCTTGCTGATGTTGGGAAGAAGAATTGTAGTGACTTATATTGTCCTCTAAATGTAAAGAAAACAGTGTAGGTTTTTCCTAGTCTCTGAATTCTTTCATACTTTTCTTCAAATGTATTTGGTCCTAAATTAGCAGGAACGGAATACATATCCCAAGTCTTGGGCCCATATGAACACTCATCTCTGGTTTCATTCTTTTCACATTTGGGGCAATAACGAACCATCTCTGCTTCTTCGTTTGTAGCCTTCTTCTTCACACAGTTTGGATATCTCTTTCCAAACATAGTCTTCATGCCCTTTTCTCATAACCTTTCCAACACTTTTCATCCAATTTATCACTTAAATTCACTTCTTCAGACTTATTTCCCCAGTTTGCAGCACCTACTTTACGACACTTAACTAAAGCACCAGATGCATATGCAGAAGGCCATACAGAGTAGCGAGACTTCACCTTATGATAACAAGCGTCTTTAGTTCCACTACCTTTTCCTTTCTTATCTTTTGCTTCGGAAATAGATTCTTCTACTTTTTTCATTGGTAATCCTTTGTGCTTTGTGCTTGCAAATTTCTTTACGTCGGAACGCTTGGCGGTGGCAGCAACTTTGGCAACCTCAGGTGAGGGGTTTTCCATTTCCCCTTTTTGAGCCGCTCTAACCATCCCGAAGAATCTTTGTTGCTTTTTGGAGACTGCTTCTTCATCAACCTTTTTCCTCTTAGAATCGGTTGCAACATAAGTTGGTTTAGCAGCACCTGATTTTTGTTGTTTGACCAGGATCTGCTTCTTTTTTTCTTCTAGCTGCAGATTTTCTCTCGGCCTTACTCATACTTGCTCGTTTTGCTGAAGAGACACATTTAGGAGTTCCTTCTCCTGGTTCATCACTGGCGCAAGTCCCACCTGTGACAACATTGACCCAACCACCTTTACCATCTTTTGATTTGGATCCCTTGAACCATTTATGGAGAGTTCCTTCACTGACTCCTCCGTTTCCACCATTAGAGCCGCCATTAGTGCCGCCATTCCCGTTGGAAGGGCCATTCTTACCATTTCCATTCTTCTTTCCTTCTTCAGAGTCTTCATCATTATCACGCGCAAGATAACCACGGGCACCAATATGGTATCCCATAGGGATTTTCTTACATTTTTTATCTGTAAAACAGTAATAGTAACCAGTTTTACATTTCTTAGATTCCGTCATTGCTGATTTTTAAGAAATTTAGCTAGTTCTGCGGTGGATCCCACGAATAATGCATTATTAGTCACAGACTTAGGACCAGAATCCTCTTCTTTATTTAGTTCCTTCATTTTCTTTTGAAGATCCATCAATTTATCTGTTGTATCAGCAACACTTTTGATAATTTGACCAGCAACTTCATATGCTCTAGGGGAATCTGACTCTTGAGCCAACTCCATGATTCCATCTAGACTTTCTTGACCCTTTTCAATTAGAGAATATAAATTTCCTCTCGTATATTCATAGTCTTTCTTTGCTTGTTCAACTCTCTGTTCATGTTCAACATCCTTTACAATCTCAGACTCCGAAGGTGTGACATTAACAATGTCAGTCTCTGTGTTTAGAGAATCGCTAATTTTATCAAATGATTTAGCCATTATGAATCAGTCCCCGATGCTGGATTAAACTTCTTACTATCAGAAAACACTTCAATAGTTTCACTGAATCCAAAGTCATCGCCAGGTTCTGCGTCAATTGGATCTGGTACTGCAGTGTATCTTACTTCACGCTTAGCAGCACTAGTGTCTGTATCTGTATAATAATCGACCTGAACTTTGCGGATGAGACCGTCTGAACTTTCTGCAATAGGTCCGAATAGATATGTGTTTGCTGTGAATGTAATGTTATAAATTAGAGCCCTTCTGGATTGAAAATTGCCCTCATATTCATCTTGCATTGTGATATTTCCTAGTGTGATTGGAATATCTCTTTTTTCCCCAATAGAACTTACAAGATCAACAGTGACTTTAAATGATGGTTGAAAATATGGTAGAATCTGCTCTATGATTTGTAGAGCATCTTCATTTAGTTTTGAATATATTGATAACTGAAACTCAACATTGTATGGTACAGGAAGAAATACCTTCTTCATCGTTTCACCATCTACAGCTTTGAAAGTCTTAGTTACGTTAGACTTTCTAGTTGGATCATAAGTAATCCCCAACATTTCAAATGACATTCTTGGCAATGTTATTGCAACTGGTTTATCCAGTTGTGCCTGCTGCTCTAATCTTGCTAAAAATTTCTGCTGGGGTGCGTATGCTAGAGGAACTTTGATGTCACTGACTGTTCCAGAATCATCACTGGTTTTTCTTACATGAATATCATTGAAAATAGTTCCGAAAGCAATAATAGTCTTTCGTAGTATTTCGTGATAGTAATAAGTTCCTAACATCAGTATGTACCAAAGGGATTCGATTCTGTAAAGTCTAATAGATCATCAGCTAGATCTTCAATCTCCTGATTTTGAGAGAACTCTATTTCTACTCCAGGGTCATCATTGAAAGAAGAAACTGTATGTGTGGCATTCGATGTAGAGCCAACAATAGTTTCTCCAGCCGTGAATTTACCACTATTTATGTACACGTCTAGAGTCTTAGCATCCTTATCGTATTTCTTGACTCTTGCAGTAGTGCCAGAAAGACTTCCAGTAACAGTCTCATTTGATATGAAATCACTAGTTCCAGAACCAGGTGCTGTTGTAATTCCAACAGTTGGTGCTACTGTATAACCAACTCCAGCATTTCTAATTCTGAATCCAGTAACAGTTCCACCAGTACCGATGGTACTAATAACATCAGCAGTTGATGTCGCTGCACCAGTTAGAGTTACTGTTGGAGCAGTAACATAAAGTGCTCCAGGTTCTGTGATAGTAAATGATTGGATTGAACCATCACCAAGAATCGCTGTTGCAGCTGCACCTACACCATTACCACCACTAAACGTAATAGTTGGCGGTACTGTATATCCAGCACCAGCATTTGTAATTAGAACTTCAAATATAGAATTGGATGTGGTGATAGCAACAGCAGTCGCATCTGTTCCACCAACGGGAGCAGTCGAAATCGCTACAGTTGGTGCAGAAGTATATGCATATCCATCATTGTTTAGAACAATGCTTCTAACCGCACCATCAGCAATAGATGCAGTTGCAGTCGCATCTGTTCCAGCTCCAGTTAGAATTAACTGAGTAATGTATCCTTCATCAATAACTGCGTCATCAATCTCAGCAACTCCAGTGTCAACAATCTCATCTTCAAGTCTGAGAAGTTCACACTGTAACTGATAAACGTAATTTTCACCTATTGATAGAATGGTTTTTCATGCTCAACATTTTTAATTTCATATAGCCTTTCACCAAGTGGGAAATATATCACATCCCCTTCTCTAGGTCTGCCATCTAATATGATTTCACTGGCATCCTGTTCTTTTAGGTCTTTTAAAAACTCTACAATATAAGTATCAAATTTTTCTCTTGAAATAGTCAGAGAAATTTCATTTCTAAGTTCTATTCCAAACTTGGTCATAATATCAGTATTACTACCATATCCCTCATAGTTATCGAGATATGCTTCGATGATAAAATTATCATCCAATTTAGACATCGTTACTTCTCTTGAGAGAGTTTCGGTGCCAATTATTTTTCTTGGGATATAATATACATCTATCCCATAGATCTTTAATTGTTCATTGATTAGATCTTGAAGCAAATATTGCTCTTGCTTTGATCCTTGTAGAAAATAGGGATTTCTTGCCATTATCCTATCATGTCCATGGGAGGTAGTTCATAATAACTTGCCATTTTGTCTTCAATTTCTCTTAGTTCTGCATTACCATCTTCATAGTATTGTCTACCATTTAGTTCAACTCCACCTGGTAATTTAGTTCCACTGAATTTCATCATGTTAGCTCCCCACTGCCTCTTAATTAAAGAGGTTAGGTATCTTTTCACCCAAGTATCATTATATATTTTGGTAAAGTCTGCTGGATTTAGAGCGCGAATACATTCAATGACAATATAATCACCAGCTGTTTGTGCTCCCCAATCAATATCAAGATATAGTCTACCTTGCCTCTTTGCAAATCTAATTTGCTTATCAGTTGTCAACATAAAATCAATATCTTCTAGATATCGTTTTGTCATTGCATAGTTGAGAAGATCTACACTACTGAAGTAATATAGATCATTCAAGAATAGTTGATATTTTATACTGAACATTCCACCAGAAATGGAATTGCTATCAAATTTAAAAATTCTATTGATACCTAGAACAGACTCTGGTACTTTGATATAATTATTGTTTTCGTAAAACTTAAACTCACTAGTGATTCCAACAGATTCTGTAACTGTTGTAGTTGTAATACCACTAACACCCGTTTTTCCAGGACCCTTTCCTCTGTCAATATCATCCTGGGTAATTTGATATTTTAAGAATGTCTTTTCAGATCCATCATAATGACGTTCCTGAAAATATTGAATGGTGTCATCAACCAAATCATCTATCTGATCATCATCTACGTTGATTTCTAAAACTGGCGCACCAAGTTTACGTAGTGAGTAATCTATTAATTCTTGTCTTGTAGATGGTGATGCCATTTTACTCCAGATTAATTATTAAGTAAAATTTTTACCGACTTGCTGGTATCATCAATAGATGAAATTGGTTTATCAGTCCTATTATTTAACAAAACTGTGGTTGAATTTGGATTATCTTCAACCGTAACCGTTGTGATTCCAGCCATTATCGAGTTACTCCAGCATTGACGATTGCTGAACCTTGAACGACTCTCAATACAGTAGAAATACCACTTACTGTATCAATACCACTGTTAATTACAACATCATATACATATCTACCACTTTTTATGGCAGAAGTTTCAGTCGCTGCTAAAGAAATGCGAACATTTCCACCACTTTCACTTGTCACTGTTGAAGTGAATGATACTTTTGTGGATGAAGTTGGAGTCTTTCTCAATTGAGCACTTACAGCATATCCGACCAAACTTTTGGCAGCATTAGTGGATGCATCTTCAATGGTGAAATTTTTAGTAAAATCAGCACCTTGATTAATAATCAAGTTGTGTGAATATACTGCCATCTTACAAGTTCAACAGGGCTCTTGACTATTTATTATTATCAATGAGAGTCTTTAACATTCCCTTGAGTTCTGAAATCTCATCTTTAAGTTGATCAATTTCACGGTTTTGTTTGTTTTTCCTTTGCTTCATCTTCATATAATTTGTGTAAGCTTGATCATTCACATTGATCACTGCTCCAGTCTCAGTGTTTTTATAGAGACTGGATCTTGTTCGACTTGTACATATTCAGACATTTTATGCTAACGCAATAGTTCTAAGATCATTTACTCTGGGTGCAACACACTCATTTGTTCCACTAAAGACAAGTTTTACTTGATATGCGGTAAATGGTGGCAAATCATCAATACTAAATTGATACTCCCTCATTTCATCAAGTGCTTGAGAAATAACCTGTTGATCTGGTCTACCAGTGTTTTGCGCTGGGTCTATAACCTGATCTCCAAAATTGTCACCATCAGTATCATTCAAGTTATCAAATCCAGGGAATAGAACGAATGCTGGTTCTGTGTTTCCACTATCAACTGGGAATATTCTATAAAGTGCTCTGATATCTGCACTGGGATCAACTGTAGCTGCCGTGAGTAACTTGAGTGAAGTTGCAGGATTCTTTAAATCAATTCTGTCAGAAACATATGCAGCTGCATGTGGATCTTCTTGTACAGAATTTACTCTAGAATCAGTCGTGTAATCAGTAATTGGTCTATCAAGTCTAGACCTATCAAAATCAATAGCACAGTTATCAAGATAAATGAATGGTGAATAATTACTGTCTCTAGTTGACAGATCAACTTCAACTGTAAATGATTTATTCCTTGGAAGTGCATCTAGATTTGCATCTTCATTTACTTTTGAGCATACCATTTGAGGTTTGCCAAATATTAAAGTTGCATTTGGTTCAGTCGTCAAGAATCCTTGATCAACGAAAGATGGTTCCACGCCACCAGCACTAGTTCCAGAAACTGTTCTTACGCGAGTGCTAATTTTTGTCTTCTTAGGAGTAACAATATCAAGTCTACAGTTTAATCTGTCATACTGAATATTACCAGAAGCAAATACTTCATCACCACCTGCAATGAATTCACTTTCAAAATTCAACATGTTTGGACCATCTCTTCTGTTTCCTCTATCAATTTCCACATAGTAAGTGTCAATTGTTTTATTTGCTTGGAAAACTACCGCAGATGGGATATCATGAACTCTATTAATCTGAGTTAGTGAAATTCCATTAAATTCATATGGATAAATCTCATCTCCAGAAGAGTGTAATACGGCTGTAGTTCCTTCTGCGCCTCTAGTTGCAATTCCAAGAGTTCCGTCACCAATACTGTTATAATACATAACTTCATTATCAACCAACACATATCCAGAAGAAGTAGATACACCTTGGAATGTTGAGAATATTGAAGTATCAGCCACTCCAATTGATGTTACAGTAGCATTGATGTCTTGATTTAACTCTGTGGGAAGTCTTGTTGGATCTACATTGTAGATATCAACTCTATTACGAATATCTTTGAGTGCATGATTTGGATGGAGAACTTCAATTATGTTTCCAGAGTACAATTCATCAGAAACGATTGAAGTTCTAACTGCTGTTGTAACACCAGTATTCAAAGTCTGTGCATTACCACTATCATCATAATATACTAATGGATCATCAACAGTTAAATGCTCACCCTTAACATTTGTTAGATATAATGTATCAACACCGTTAATGGCAGAAATCGAGATCTGAGCACCTGTACCTTTGGTTACGTCTGCTGTGGTAATACCAAGAGATTCACCAACAATATAACCAGTTCCAGTGTTTGCAAGTGACACTGAAGATAGAACACCATCAGCAATTGTTACTGAACCTGTTGCACCAGATCCTTCTCCCGTTAATGAGAAGAAGTTTACATTACTGTAAGTACCATCAGAATATCCAATTCCAGGTAGATTAGTTTTAATTGTTTGGAGAGTACCTCCAACATTACCAATCACACCAGTAACCAAGTTTCCAGTTCCAACTTTTCTACCAATTTGTAAAATATCCTTCATCTCCTGCGTCAATACAGTTGTGATACCCACGTCAAGATTTCTTGGTAGAGATTTGATTGGATCTTCTGGCATATCAGGAAGATTGTCACCATCTCTATCAATATCTGGATTAGTGAATGTGACTGTTCCATTTTCAGTTAAGAAGCGACACTTGTTCACTTGGAACTTCATGTCTTCAAATTGAGTTGGTGTCCAAATAGAACCGTTTTGTGACTTATACAGTGAACCAGCACCATACTGTTTAGTATATTGCTGTGATTCAGGGCCGGATAGTTCCGCTGTGTTTACAGTTTTCTCTCCTAATTTTGCAATCCAAGCATTATATTTCACTGAAGTTGGTGCTAGAAGCACAATACAATATTCAGTTTCTGGTTCAACGGGAATTGGTGCTGGGAAAGTAACTCTAGTAGGAACACTAGCATCATCAGATACATTTACTTGTGATGGTAGAAGAACAACAGATGCATCTTCTGTCACAAGTTGTAGTGTTGGTAATCCTAACTGAATTGTTCTCATTTCAATAGTCAATGGTGCTTTAGGATCTTTTGTTGCCATGTAAATGTCAACAGAAGAAATAATGCACCTTTTTTATCAGTGGTAAATGATTGTGCTAGAGGGTCTCTTCTAGGAACAGGTCTCTCTCGTACAACTTCTCTTACTACTCTAGTTTCCCTAATAATTCTAGGTTCAACAACTGTTGTTCTTTCAACAATTTCTCTCTTTCTAATAATCTTTGGAGGTGGAAGTTTCTGGAATCTAAAGACGTTAGTCTTAGTTACAGTCGTAACTGCATTATTTGTAGTTGTTACCAGTTTCTTGATAGTTGTTGTTATCGTAGTTCTGATAATTGTACCCGAAGATGTAAATGGAACCTCCGCTTCACTATGTTTGATTGCTCCAGGAAGTGTTACTGAATCTTTTGCATCATTAGTTAATTTGAAGATTTTAGTTCCAGTCTTAAATCTATGATTTTTATTCTTTTCTCCAGCAAAAGATATGTTTCCATATATACTTCCCAAACCATCAGTAACTAATCTCTTTCGGGAAATTCTTGCAGTTGCCCCACTAGTTCTACCAATAATAACATGATTAGTATAGAAGTTTCCAAAGAATTTACCCATAGCCTTACGAGACATTGCGAGTAAGTCCATGTTCAGGAATGTGGAAGAACTATTGTAAGTTGTTAAGTTACTAATGTCCTGATCTCTATCATATGGATTGAATGTAAATGTCTCATCTGGATTTCTATGTTTTCCAGTCTTGTGATTTGGAACACAAAGTCTGATAACAGCTTGTCTACGAGCTTTTCTAAATGTCTTACCCTTAGGATCATCTACTACGTCTGCAAACCTTTCTTCTACCTTTAGATTACCTTTGCCATCAACATATTTTACAGATTTTCTAGACCAAATCTCACAAATTTCACCAACTTGGAATGAACCTTGTACATCTTTAATTTCAATCAACTTAGGAAGAACTCTTACCTTTTTAGATCCATCATAGAAAGCATAGTACCTTGTGTAAGGTTTCAATCCATCAGCAAAGAAACTGACGTTCCTTTCCCTCATGTACTTAGCTTGACTAGCCTTTGAATCGATTTTTGTAGAAACATTAGTAATTTTGGTGTCCTTAGATGTTTCTACCTTTGTATTCTTCTTCGTGCTAGTCTTCATCGAAGATGGACCATTCTTTGGTTTTCCAACCCTGAATTTCTCAACGACGTTTTCACTCTTCTTGTTTACAGTCTTGAATTTTTCCTTGACATTCTTTTTATTTTTTACTTTGGTTTCAGTCCAAGTATCTTGTGCTGGTTCTAGTTTAATAGTTCCAACATAGTCAATAATACTGAATGGGTTTACATTTTCTACTCTAGTTGCGAAAGCCTGTTTCAAATATTCAATTTCATCATATCTCAGACTTACAACATTACCCGTTTTTTGGCAATTAGTGTCTAGTAGTGGATCGTTTCCAGAAAGATCAAAAGTAGTAACATCATCTTGGGTTTCATATTGCAATTGTGGAGCTAACGTTACCTGTGAAGCTTCACATGAAAGTTGTTGAATTCCAGGATCAACAACCATTGTTGTTATTTCTTCATCAAACAAATCATTATTTGTAAAGTCATCAGCAAAGAAACCAGTTTTGAATCTAGTTAATCCATCAGCATCTGTAATTTCCAAAGATCTAGTATCATTTTCAAGTATCGAGAGGGAAACTGTATCTTCTAAATTTTCAATTCTATCTTCAAGAGAACCAATATCTCTCATTGTATAACGTTTGTTATCAATGAGTGTTAATCTAGTAGTTTCAACGTCATAAACATATGGTGGAGATTCTAGTGTTGCCAAAGTCATAGAGTCTTCGACAATTGCAGGTATCTGTGGATCCTCAGAAGGAGTTCCTTGAACAACCTCAACTATACCTTCTGGAGTCAGGATAATTCTATCCATTCTTCCAAGATAATAATCATAACTGAGTATGGAACTTTCAGAATCTTTGGGAATCAATGGTGATGTTGAACCAGTTGTAGAAAAATCTCTTGAATCATAGTCAAATGGAGATTTACCAGCTTCAGTTCCAAATGGAGCAACTCTTGGTCTAAAGTCTAATGTATCAGAAGCTCTAGCAAAACTAAATTGGTTAAAGTTGTTTGGATCAAAAATATCTGGTATGTCATTTTTAAATCTATCTGCACCATAAGATAGTACAGTGAAGACATCACCATCATCACTCTCAGGATGGTATAGTGATTAAAAATAACTAATAATTGTTTTGATGGAAGTTTGTCATCAACTCTAACTAATCTAGAATAGTCAGACATATCTGGTCTTTGACCATCATCTAAAACGTATTGTTCTGTCAAATCTACATATTGACCTGTAATAACACTCTGCACAGTTGCTTCAATTCCAGATTCTTGAAATGTGAGTGGTTCTCCCACAGCGAATCTATCGTCATTCAAATAGACAACTTCAACTTTAGTTGGTGATGATCTAGTAACAACTTGTGCTACAGCTGTATTATTTGGACCAAGAATATACTCACCAAGAATTGAATTTGTATCCAATCCAAGACCAGTTTCAAAAGTCAATGCATCAAGAACTGGAGCTGTTGTTGTTTTAGATTCATATACTGCGACGACTTCAGCAACATCTGGATGGTTTAGTGAAATCTCTTCATCTTCAACTCTAAGACCATAGAAGGCATTATGAGTCATTCCATTTTCTATTCCAGTGGTGATTCCAGAAGTTCTTAGTTTTGACTTATTTACAGTTAATTTTGTACTTCTCGTCCACTGCTTTAATTTTGATTTTAATCCTCTCTTTTTAGCTGTTACTAGAACAGTAACGTTAGTTTCACTTTTGTTTAGACCCGTAAATGAAACTTCAGTTCCATCACTATTAAGTGTGAATTGTTCAGTTCTTAATTTATCTGTAGATCCATCGGAATATGTTACTACATATCTTTCCCCATCAAATGCTTCAAAAAACGCACTTGTCACACCAACATTGCTGATGTTGATAGACATCTCACCTTGAGCATTAGTGGATTGACCAGATATTTGCTCATAAATTGTAAGATTTGAATTTGAAATATCAACAGATGCAATATTTACCTGATCGAGTGGTAGGAATAATGATCCACCATTATCACCTTGATCAAATCTAGTTCGTCCAAGTCTGAAATCGACTTCAATGGTGCCAGTTGGAAGAGATCCAGTAACAACACCAGCAACAGTTGGCACAGATACAACTGTCATTGAGTCACCATCAGCGGCAACAGCACTCACACGGTTGAATACGACTTGATCATATTCTGGATTTTGATATCTAATAATTGAATTAGTTGCAATTCCACTAAACTTGTTTCCTGATGATGTTACCGTTCCACCAGATGTAATTTGAATTTTATCTCTTCTAGTAAATCTAGGAGCAACTCTTCCTCTTTGGAGTGTATCTGCAACAAAATCAGCAGATAGACCAAGAGTTGATGCATCTTGATATACAGATTTTACAGAATTGATATCATATACTATGATATCTTTAATAGTTCTTGGAAACTCATTTGTACCATCAATACTAATAGTTTCTCCTTCCATGAAAGTTCCAGAAACTTCATGTAGTTTTACTTTATCACCACTTGAGTGAGCTTCAGCAGCATATCCAGATGCACCACTACTATTTCCTTTGAAATATGTGCCTTTAGAATATACATATTCTTCATTCAGAGTTAGTTCAGTGTAAGTCTGAATATCGAACAGTCTTAGTTCAAAATTGGTTGCATTGCTACCATATGCATTTCTAGGTGCAATAGAGTACAATCTAGCTTCACCAACTTTTTCACCAGTTCCAGCAGTAGTACTATTTCTTCTCTGATCATAAAGTTCAATTACATGGGTTGAATCTTTATCCAGACCAACTACAGGTGTACCATGTACATTTTCTACCATTAAGACTGAACCAAGATCAAACGAAACCAAAGAATTGTCAACTCTTTGAGTTGATCTTGGTTTTTCAATATCAATAACTCTTGATCCTACAATATCAATATCATATCCATTCACGTATGCCTTACCAGGACCGACTGTAAGGCACATTAAATCGTCTGAGGGTACATTACCACTTCTAGTGGTTTGATCACGCTCATAGACGCCATCATTACCCTGTTCGTCGTTCAAACACTCATCCATGGTAAGATCCATGGGAATTACACTATAATTACCAGACTCCTCGTATGTTCTTTTTGCAAAGTAATCTCTAATTCTATTATATTGAGTTTTTTGCTCTGCTGTCTGAGTTTCACCATCATCAAGTCTTAAAAGTTCTACAAATGCTTTATCATCTGTATCAGTTATAAGTTTCTTGATAAGTTTTAATTCAATTTTAAATCTATCTGCTCCTGGAGCTGAAAAATTATTAAATCCAGCAGCGTTATCAAATAGATTTGTGTTCTCATTTGAATTTACAGTGGTCTCAATAATTTCGAGACCAATTCTATAAGAAGGACTGTTGGTATATTGATCAAGTATGATAGTTTGCTTGTTTACGTTTACAAAGAAACCACGAATAAAATAAACACCATCTGCAATAGAAACAGCGGATCCAATAGAAGTTGCATCTTGAGCAACTACCTGAGCAAAAGGAGATCCTTGAGAAATTGTTGTATTTCCATAACTTACATCTTCTTCAGCAAGGAGAAGTTCACTCTCAGAAAAAGTAGAAAAATCTCCCTCAAGTCCAGAATTTAAATATTTTACATATAGTGTAAGTTGATTGTCTACAGAATCTGCTTCATATAGTACATTTACAACAGATGCTGTTATCTTTGTATCCTGTCCTATAATTTCTGTCCCAATGAAATTTTCAGCATATGCAGCTACTGAAACACCAAGATATTCTGGGTTGACTTTTACAGCATAGTATTCACTATCATATGTTACGCCACCAGGAGTTACAACAGATCCATCTTTAAAAAAGTGGTCTCCAAATTGCTCAACTTGATTTTGGAGAATAGATTGAGCATTGTTTAACTCTCGGGCTTGAACTGGAAACCCTGGCTTAAACAGAACCTTGTAAAAATTATCATTCTCACGAAAATCGTCAAAATATGGGGTTGTGTTTAGATTTGTCTTTTGTGCCATTGTTTCAGAATTCCAGTACTACTTTAATGTCTTCTTTTTGACGAGAGTTTCTCGCGATTGTAGGTCTATTATCCAGATATATTATTTCACCTGACCTCTTATTTATCTGGGAGTTTGCAATTCCATCTGTAAAGTTGACTCCCAAGTTGACTACATTGTTGCCAATAATAGTTGTGATACCAGTAAATGTCGTATCAACCGAAGCGGAGAAACCACCATCAGTAGTAACTGATTCTGATGAAGATTCAAAATTAACGTAAGATGATTCTGAAGTAACTCCAATATAGTCTCTTTGAGTTCCAGTGGTTTTATTAAAGTATAGAGAACGATCTTGGATATATTTAATCACATTTGTCTCTTCATCAAAAGATGCGACGTATGCAATAGCTGTAGTAGTACCCACAATTTGTTTAATACTATCACCAACAACTAAAGAACCTGTTGGATTTACAACTTTAATTTGACCTGTAGCACTATAGTCGTTTGAAACGAAATTGGTTGTTGATCCAAATGATGTTGGATTTTTTACAATTCCAACTTGTGCAAATTGGGTATCTGTTGGGAAGTTTTTGGTTGAATCATCAAAACGAGCATATACTAGAGCTTTTTCTGCACCCAACTCCTTGTAAATATCATATCCGTGTCCCCTTGATGGTGGAATAATTGGGACAAGTTCAGCAAATTCAGTCAAACTACCACTCTGGACAGGGCCAAGATCAACAATACCGTAACTATAACCTTTACCACCTGCAGATATTTGGGCATCTACAATTCTTCCACTACTGTCTGTTGAAACAACACACTTGCCACCAGTACCATCACCAAGAATGTCAAGTTCAACGTCAAGACCGAGACCATAACCAAATCCAGCATTTTTAATGAGAACTGTTTTTAGTTGGTTATTATTAGTTTCAGAATCTCCATTTTCACGAATAACTGAAATTTGGGGATCTGAACTAGTTGACCAGTTGGATGGTAAAGTAATATATTCTGTAGAGTCAAATTTAATAATATCGGATGGATTTACCGTGAAGAGATATTTCCAAACGTATCCATCACCACTATCACCAGCTCTAGTTGGTTCCAAATCTGTAAAGTTTGGTTCATCCTGTGATGAATTGCCAGCAGGGTTTGATGGTGTAGCACCATTTTCAATACAAATATAAACTCTGAAATCAGAGTTCATCACATAATATCTTGCATCATAAAGTCTGGTGGATCCAGTTGTTTGTGTAAGGTTACTTACACTGTAGTCATGGCGATATTGTTCATATACATTACCCTGTTCCCAATCAATTCTTCTAATAACTCTACGAATATTAGCTGCGGTAATTCTTCTACCGAACAACATCGTATCATAAGCATGATTGCTGTAATTAAAATTATCAACTGGACTTGGTGGTCCAGCAGTATTTGTATTCCAATCAGCAGTTCTACCAAATCCAACACTTAAAGTCGGATTTGGTAGAGATGTGAAGATATAATATGAGTTATTAGAATTTTCGACAGAATCAATAAAATTATTGACGTTTAAAATCCTAAACTGATCCGTTACAATAGCCGCCATTACTACCTGTTGAAAGGAATTTTTTTTATTTATGCGTGAAGTTTATAAGAAGATAATCTTATTGAGACTTCCCGTATTTCTGAGACCCAAACCACGTCTTGAAAGTGATGGGAATGATGAGAGCCCAACGTCTACGGTATTACCGCTGACAGTTAGTGAAATTGGGTCAGTGGATCTTGTAAAGTTTGCAAGTCTTCCCCAAGAGAATTCACCAATATCTGCTCCAGTTGTAGTAGCAATTCCAACAGTATCAGTGTCAGACTTGATATTACATGTAATAATACCAGTGTTGCCTTCAAGTTGGAAAGCATTTACAATATAGATGTTGTTGAGAACTGTTGTACCAACACCAACCACAGCAGAATCATCCGCATTTACAGAAGTCACCCCGTTTCCTGTAATAGTATCTTTTACAAAAATTGGATATCCTTCAAGTAGAGTTGGTAATAGTGAAACTGGGCCGGAATCACTCAAGTCAACTTGGAACTTGAGTGCCAATGGATGACTTCCAGTTCCAGTTGTGGTTCCAATTCCAGTAATAATTCCAGCATAACCAAGAATCACATCTGAATCAGTGAAAGTATCAGTTTCTGCAGCCTGAAGTTCAACAATAACTTGAGGACTGGTATTTTGATATCCAACACCCTCATAATCAATACTTACGGAAGTTACAATTCCACCAGATGCACTAGCGGAAAGAATCGCTGTAGAACCAACACCAACAATTCCGTATTTTGGTCTGTCTATTCTTGGTGGATTTGCAATTGAGATCTCAACTGCACCATCAGCATATCCAGCACCACCATCAACAATTGTCAAAGCAGATATTGTTCCTGCCGTTGATACTGTTGCAGTAACAGAAGCTGCAACTGGTTCATTTTGATTTACGATAAATCCATCAGCGACAACCAGACCAGTATTTCCATCATCTTGCTCATATCTGAATAGATTTGCACTCTCAACGAAAATTTCAGTATCACTTGCACTAAGATCTTTAATAATCTTAGTGGTTGGCATAACTTGTGCTTCTAAAGATTCTCTAATTTTTGGTTGAATTTGTTCAGAGATAATAATATCTTTCTTTTGTCTTGTAAAACTGATTGGTCTAAAGACATCAGCGTCAATACCCTGATTTCTATAAACATTGGTTTCAATGTCAGTAGAATCTTTGATGGAGAAGATTGTTCTTTCGTCTTGTGTGATGGTATCTGTTCCATCATATTTCTTGAGTTGAACTTCATCACCAGGTTTGACAGTTTCAAAGACGGTTACAATGAAACTATCAACTCCCCTTGTGCCTCTATAGAAATAGATGGAAATTTCATCAGACGCGCCTGGAGGTGAAGTAAAGTTGAAGTTGAAACTTGTGCCACCTTCAAAGAAGTAATCCTTTTTGGGTACTTGAACAACACCATTAACAAACAGTAGGAGAACAGAATCCAAATCGATTTGAACAGATCTTTGATTTGTTGGATCTGTTTGGAAACTTAGTGGATTTCCGTTCAGATTTAGTGGGAATCTGGTTCTTGTACCATCTTGAAGACTTCTGATAGAATCAATATAGTCGATTTGTCCAAAGTTCCATGAAGAGAATGTGTCATTAAGAACGTCAATTACTTCTAACTGGAATTCTTCAAATCCAGTTGTAATTCCCGCAGCCGTAACCAAACCAACTGGTTTGAAGATATCACCCTTCTTAAAGGCAAATCCTGGTCTGGAAAGTGCATAGTTGACAACACCAAACAAGTCAGTTCCAAATCCAACAGTAGCAGCAGATCCAACAATGCAATCAACTGATAATCCTTTTCCAGTTTCTGTCGTGGCACCAATACCAAGTCTGTTTACACCCTCAATCGGAAGATCTCCATATGATGGATCAGGAATATTAATAACTGGATTTGTATATCCAGAACCACCACCCACAATTGTAAATTCTAAAGTACCACCTGTTGAATTTGATGAAGTTCCAACGTTAACAGTAATCTGAGTTGCTGTTGGTGTGGAAAGAACTGCGAGATCTGCATCAGAAGCTGGATCTGTTGGACGGGGATATGGATGTGTGGATTGATGATTATCTTGAGCACATGTAAATGTTATTGAACGATCTGCAATTCTAATTGTATTTGCAGTTGTCAAACCATGCGATCCAGTAAATGTCAGAGTAAGGATTCCAGTTACAGGATCATAACCTGCATCACTTACTGTTAGTGTTCCACCAATACTTCTAGTGACTCCATCATCAGTAGCAGAGACGAATCTATGTACGTTGTCAGGAATTATTGCTGTAATTGTAGCAGCTGCACCAGAGTGACCAGCCTCCTCAACTTCAATATCAACATTACCAAAATATCCAGATCCAAATGATAGATAGTTGAACTTGGCAGCCTCAGGAACTACACCACCTCTTCTTCTATTAGGAATGAAGGTGTGAGCAAATCCAACTTTAAATACATCAACCATGAATTGAGTATCTGAAAGAATTGTATCAATTTCATATGGACCAACTGACTTTACACCAAATACAATTCCATGATCATCATAATTATGTCCGATTGTTGAAACTCCTACATTGGTGATAATTTTATTAGGAGCAGGGAGATCAAAGATCTTATACTCAAATCCTTGAGTTCCATCTGGGAAGATTGTTGTGGTAACACCTTGATGTTCGTCTGAACATGTGAATGCAATTCCAGATAGGTTGATTACATCACCGATGGCAAGACCACTATAATTTTTCTTAGTAGTAATAGTTGAGAAACCTGTGGTCTTATCATATTCAAAGTTCTCAATTGCATAAGGTGTTCCTCTGTTATCGGGGAACCTAGTTGTAGTAAATCCAGTATCAACTGTACCACCACCAACATAAGTATTTGCATATCCAAGAGGATTGACATTTGTCACAAATGTTGTTGGTCCAACAACAGACTGAACAACATAACTATCAGCATATGTTACACGATTGAGGAATCCAGTGTGATCAGTATAATTATGAGCAATAGTTGATGGACCAACATTAATTGTCATCTGTGTCGCTGAAGTTGCAGTGACTTCAAATTCGTCAAAGAAATTAAGATCTCCAGCCTTAGCAATACCTGGG
>FUIF01015123.1_pt1 | contig 36259 bp, 47 predicted proteins | sample 1003461 | NCBI WGS metagenome assembly FUIF01 (sample SAMEA80401918, study PRJEB19352) | marine metagenome
TTTCGACAGGGGGTGGCACCGGCTTCCTCTCCTCGAGGAGCTCGACGATCTTGTTGAGCGCCTTGCCGGAAATCATGACGGTATCATCCCAATTGATGGGCTGTTTGTCCTTCAGATAGGCCAGAAGGCTGGGAATATCAGACAATTGCTTTCTCCTGCATGTGTCGCACCATCCGATGTTCTGGCTCTGAATTTCGTGGCAGTCAGGACACGGATCGATGCGGATCGGGTTCATTCAAGGAATTCCTTGAGATGCCGCCATTGATTTTGCAGTTTGGCGACCCTCATTGGTATCGGCGGCCGGCCAGCTTCACGGATTCATGCAGCTTGCGCATGGCGCCGCGTGCCAGGTTCAGGATCCCGTTGGCCGCGCTGGCAATGGCCGTGGCAGCCAGGGTGCCAAAGGCAATCTGCGCCGTTTGGCCAAATCGCTTGCTGCTTCCACTTAAATCATCGATGGCATCATCCAGCTGCACCACGGCGTTTTTATCCACCTGCAGCGTGCGCGCCATTCCGTTATCATCCAGTAATAATTCAATCCGTACCTTGCGCGCCATCAGATGTGTGGTGTGGTGCGTGCTGCTGCCTGTGCCACCTGTGTGTGCACATGGTCATCCTGGATGTGAAGGTTTCTCAGCTTCACCCATACCAGGAAGGTATGCAGCGGCCAGCGGTTGAAGGCCATATCGAAATCAGCCGGCGCCAGGCTTCCCAAAGATTCAGTGAACCCACGCGCCTTGCGGCCAGCTTGAATTGTTGACAGGTTGCCAGCCCGATCATCCAGGGCTGCGCGTATCAGATTGGCCCTTGTCAACTCAAGGCCAATCTCAAAAAAATTTGCCAGTATGGCCTGCATCACGCCTTCATACTGGCCAGGCGTCCATTCCCGCACATCGTACTTATCCCCATTTTCCACTACCAGCTGCAAAAACGCTACGCCCTTTGCCAGGGGCGGCAGTTCAATTTCTGCCAGTTCAATATCCCCTGAGATGACCAAATCAACATCAATCTCAAGGATGGCACACGCCTTTTCCACCACGCCGATGGTATAAACTGCAGGCATCAACGGCACTGGCTTTAACACCCAGCGTGTGCCACCCCTGGAAAATTTCTTCTTTATCCAACTAACAAACATGATAACTGTGGTTTAGCTGCCACTGCCAGGCGTGTATTCCTGGAAGCCCTGGCCAGACTCGTTGGCAGGTCCAGTGAAAGCCGCTGTGGACATGCCCAGCTGCCCTGGTGATGGTACGGCCTGGCCGCTGTAAACGCAGGTCAGGCCAAACTGGCCACCGATCACCTGGCGCGTATCCTTGCCAAGCTCCTTCAGGCGCAGCCAGATTGGGGTGATGTTGGTTGTGGCCGTCTTCAGGGCATTCTGCCATGTATCATCAGCCTTGAGAGCAAACGGAAGCACGGCGCGAATAAGCACCATGGCCATCATTTCGTTGCTGTTCATCCCGTTGGCTGTGGCAGGTTCTTCAATCGGCGGCTGATAGCCTTCAGCCAAAATCTGGCTGCGTGGGATCGTTACCCACGTGCCGCTGCTGGTGTCGTCAGGATCGTAATCCGTGGCGTATTCATAGGACTCAACCACGGGACGGTGTAAAGAGGTATCCGGCATTTCAGTGCAAGATTAGGTTAGTGTAATACGGAAATCCGCGTGGTGAACCAGCACGGAATCATCATCCTGTTCCAGGCCACCAAAGACTGAGACAGGGAACGAAGGAATGGCAATGGCTTCTGGCGCCTGTAGCTCGATGATTTCATCAGTGCCGGCCAGGACCAATGCCCCCCGCGTGGTAAGATCGAACAGCACGCCAGGTGCGCTTTGGGAATCCTGCCACAGCATCAGGTTAAACTGTTCCTGTGTGCTGCCGCTGTACGCGTTGGTTTCTTCCCATTGGTACTGGATCAGCACTTCATATTCATGGCCCACAATGATTGTGGCGTTGCCCACGTCCATGGTTTCAGTTGCTGCCACTGGTGGCCCTTGATCGACGGGCACCACGCGGCACCACCGCACAGGCTTGCCAAAAACCGCTGAAAAGTCGTATCGAGATTCCAGGCCCATCATGCCACCTGTTACGTGCTTAACCACGTTCCAGCTGCCGCCATTTTCATGCTGCGCCAGTATGGATACCAGGTGTGCGTGCAGGGCTGCCAGCTTCTGTTCCTGCGTTACTGTGTGCTGTTCGAGCATCTTACGTGATGGTTTGATCTGCCGCCAATATAACCAAATTGGCGAACCATCACTATTTACCAGAATTGAGCCAGGTTGTTTTCCTGCCTACCTACGGCCCGAAGTCGCCAATAGGGAAATGTGCTCCTTGATCACCTGGCCAGTGCCGTGGATTCGCTCGATAACCTCTTCTTTGTGCTGCTCCTGGCCGGCTTTTATGTCCTGAAGCAGCGGCGCCAGCTGCGCCATGCTGTGGGATTGGGTTTGCACCAGCTGGCGCATCTCTTTGGAAAGGGACCTGTTTTCCTTTCTCTCACCACGCCACATGTAAAAAAAAACAGCACAGGTAACTATAGCCAACAACATGGCCACCGCATCCACGATGGCCAGAATCATAATCGGTTCCATCTACTTAACTAAGATCGCAGCACTGCATCCACGAATTGCACGGCGAGTTCAGCGGCACGCGTTTGAACATCCGGCAGTTCTGCATCTACTGCAGGTGACAGGTAAGGACGTGGGGGCATATTGATGCTGAATGCGGCTTTTTTAGAAAGGGCCATTGCCTTCCACTTATCATCACCCGTTTCGTACCACTGCGCCCAAAAGAATCTGCGCATCTGTGCAGTGATCGGCAACCTGGTGGTGCCACCGTACTCATGTATCGCTGCATAAGGTACGAAAATTTCCCAAATCAGCCGCACCAGGTTGTTGGTGGCGCTGATGCGTTTGCGTGAACCACGGCCACCCATCACCGCCCTGGCCAGCCGCTGGCTTTGCATGATCAGTGGGCCTTTCTCGCCAGGCCGGCGCGCACGCGGTCCCTGCTGCATGAAGTCTTTCACACTTCTGGCACCGATGCGCGCCACGGCCATATTGGCAATGCGCCGCTGCAGCTGTGGTGATTTATCAATCACCCTGGTTAGTGCTGCAGCCAGTTCTGGCAATTCGTTGCGCTGTACCATCTTTAGAATGGCGTTTTGCGATGGTGGCGCAGCTGGCTGATCTGATCTTGGATGTAATTCTGCACAGCGCGCCGGCTGTTGAAGTTCAAACGATCAGCCTGCACCGTGCGTTCAGTGATGCCAACCAGGCCCTTGAACTGCCAGCGCATCGATGCCACCACAATATTGGCGCACACTTCGGCAATATCAGCTGGCAATTCCAGCACGGTTGCATCATCTGGAAGATTGGTAAGGCCACTGGTGCCCATGACCGTGTTCCAGGTTTCACCGCTGCCTGGTGGCTCCTGATCGTTGCGACGATAGCCAGCATAGTACACGCAGCTGCGCGGCGCGTCTTCCAGGTCATCATCATAATGAATAATGGCCAGGTCATTGGATGGCCCGGCCACCAGAACTTCATCAGCCAGGCCGGTATCACCATCCACACTGTACACGCTGGCCACGGGGAAGTGGCCAAAGTAATTGCGGTACCGCTGCGTGGCCGTGGCGCCTGTGTATTCGGGCGCCTCTCGCCAATCGGCTGGCATCCAGCGCTGCGTGTGTTCTCGCACCATCAGCTGACGATTCAAGGCGCCTTCAATCTTCTTGGTGGCTGATGCGATTTGCACCAACGCGGCCTGCTGGATCTCTTCGCCATCGCCACTGCCAGTGCTGGCGCGCAGCGCGGTTTCAATCTGATCACCCAGGCTGCCCATGGCCAAATCGGCCAGCTGCGCCAGGGTTATCAGATCCATGTAACTAGCTGTTCTCGCCATCCTCATCACCTCCATTTTCGGCCAGGCCGTTTTCTTCTAACCACGCCTGCATCAGTTGCGCCAGGGCTATATCTGCTTTCTTCTTGCCGCGCACCTGCTGCACCACCTGGCCATCCTCGATCAGGTCGTAATAACCACCACCTGATGGACTGATTTCAAATTTAGGCATTTTGTCAATCGTCACATTCTCGCCCCCGCCTTCTGCAGATTCCGGCGCACCAGCTTCCCCATAACCAGGAAATGGCACAGCCTCATCATCCAGTGGCCACCTGGCGTGGCCCATATTCACTAGATCCTGTGCATGGTTTTCATCCGTCCAAAACAGCCGGCCAGGCCGAACGGTGATTCCAGGCTTAAAAGAATCGCCAGCTGGCGTGTGGCCGCGACGTTCATTGCGCAGACGATTGATGGCAATAACTGGTTTTTGCGGTAAGTGGTGCATATCTCGTTTTTTGGTTTGGGTTGTTTAATCACCCTGTGCGCCGACTGGCGCCTTATGGGCTTATGTCTGTTAGCAGCTTCCACGATGGCCGCAGCTGCGCGCTGCGCGGCGCCGCCATCAGTAAATTTATACACCAGCTGCACCGCTTCCAAACGCGCACGGCGCTGTTCTGGTTCATCGAGTAGGGCGCGCCGCACGCCATCCACCAGCTGATCTGGCGCATCAACATTGATTCCCACATGCGCCGCATCCCAAAACCGCAACCCATGGTTCACGTGGCGCCGATAGCCTGGCATGTTCATTACTACCACAGGCCGGCCATGGCCACCAGGCCCTGCGCTGGCGAACTCGTACAGAGTGCTCATATGATCCATGATGTACAGATCAGCCTGGTGCATCACCTGGTCAAAACTCCTGATAACTTCGATGCCCAGGCTGCGGTATTCAGGAATGACCTGGCGCAGAATGCGTGGGTGGCCATGGCCCTTCAAAATGAATTCCTGGCCATTTAGCCTTGCCAGCTGCTGCAGGCCAGGCAGCATGTGCCAGAAGGCGCTGCGCGTCTCTGGCACTACCTTGCAATCCCAATGCGTGGAAAACACCACCACAGGCAGTTCATTCTGCGGCTGCTCATACTGGCCAGAATGCCATGGATCCATCTTAGGGCAACCCACAATCCGCACAGGTTTTCTGCCCTTGTACGCAGCATCATCACGCGCTGCAGGATGATCCCCAGGATGCAGAAACATGGCCACGTTCCGATGATTCGGCCAGCCGGCATATGATGAATGCAGTTTTGTGAACGATTGGCCACCACCATGCTGCGTGAACACGGCCATGGCGCCGGCACGGTGCGCGGTTTTCAAGTCACCTGATGCGGCGCACACCATCAGGTTCTGGCGCTGCGCCATGATCTCGATGGCGCCTTTGCGCTGCGGTCCATACTTGATGAACGGCAGCTGCAGCGCCTTTGCCTTATTCACCAGGGCATTACGGATCAAGAATTTACCCTGATAGGATGCTGGCAATGCGTGGAACATCGGCGCCAGGTGATCCATGAAGTGGCCCTCATAGGCCATAAAGTCAACTTTCTGAGGCATAACAAACTGGATTAAACAGGAATCGGCCAGGCGCTTCGCTATGCACCTGGCCGATCCTGGATTTCTTGATGGTTTACCAACAGCTAGTTCAATTAGCTGCCGCTGCCAGCGGTTCCGAAGTCGCCAGAAACGAACGATGCCGTGCGGTACACGGTCAGCGCCAGGCGTTCTTCCACGCGCAGCGTGGCCAGGTTCTTACGGAAGTTATCAGAATCTTCCGTGGAAATGGCCATCGCAGCCTGCATGCGGTCCCAAATCTGCGCGCCCAATGCGAACGAGCCTACCAGGAATTCATGCTGTGGCATGGAAAGCGTGACCGAAACGGGCAGGCCCCACATGCGCGGCGCCGTAGCGTTGGCCGGATTCACGAACAGATACCGATTGTCGCCATCCTTCAGCATCTCGATGGCCGTCCAGTTAAACGGGTTCATCACGATGCCAGTGGGTGGATATTCGGCTGCCGTCACCTGGTACATGGCAACGCGGATGCGGTCCAGATCCTGCACATTTGAGACGCCCAAAGACGTTTCCAGGCTGGCATCATAGGCCGTGGCTTGCGTCACAATGCCATTCAGGTTGTTGCTGGTGCCGTCGCCATTGAGCAGCTGGTCTTCTTCTTCGAGAAGCAGCAGATACCGCATGCGGCCATCCAGGTAAGACTGAAGGCCCACGGCATCATCCAGCAGCTGCGTGGAGATGACGACGAAATGCGCAATCGTTTCCACAGGCGCCGTGGCAGCTGTGAAATCGAAATCGCTTTCACCCTTCAGAACGCCCTGGCCGCCTTGTGGCGCCGCGTTATCGGTCAATGCCGTTTCACGGACAAACCGCACGGTATCAGATGACGTGGTGCCAACAGGGATCAAATCCCGGATCAGCAAGGCGCGTTCACCAGGTCCGAAGATCCCAGGCACGCGCATGTAGTCCACCGTATCACCAGCACTGCCACTGGCGTTGGTGATGGCCTTCATGGCTGCTTCGATGCCAGGGGCATCAGCGTAAATCTGCGGCACCTGGCCACGTGATTTGGCAGCAAGCCCCCAATTGGGCACTTCAATTACCATGGTGCCACCGCCGCGCTTCACCTTTTGGGCTTCATCCTGCAGATCCTTCAGCTGTTCAAGCACCTGCATGCCAGGTGACTTGAAAGCGGCGCTGGATGCGCGCTGCGCCAGGCGTTTCTGAATGTCTTCCGCCTGCTTTTTGGCGTCTTCTTCGGCCTTTTTCAGCGCTTCCTGGATGGTCTTCACCTGATCCACCAGGCCGGCATTGGCCTCTGAGATTTTGGCCACGGTTTCTTTTACTTCCGCGCTGCCTTCGTTGGCGGCTTCAAGCTCCTTGATGCGCGGTTCCAAATCTTCCGTGATTTGCTTCATGTTGCGGCCCAGCTCATCAACTGATTCCTGCAACGCTTTGTTAATTTCAGGCACGGTTCAATCCTGTGTTAAGTGCTCGAATTCGTGAGAGTAAGGCCAACTGGCCAACCTGATCAGCCAGCTGCTGGTGCGGCGCATCTTCAGGATGCGTGCGGCCTGTTGCTTGATCGATCCATGCTTCAATGGTTTTGCATAGACCATCGGAAACGCCCGTGGCCAGCGCCCGGCGAGCGTTCTCTATTTGGGTTGGCAATGGTGTTAGGATCTCTGCATTAGCCCCACGGCCACTGCCCTTTGTTTCCACTGTTGGCGTTTGGGAATTGGCGCCCCATGTGACGCTGCTGTACTCCCATAGCCTAATTTCTTTGATCACGCGGGTATCTTCATCATCACGTTCCATCACATCCAGCCCAATGCTGTGCTCAGTGATCACACCATCCTTATACAGGATCAGTGCATCACGGCCCAATGTGGTATCTGACAGCTTAGAAACGACCCGCAGGCCCTTTTCGTCTTCTGCCAGTTCCAGTGGCCGGCCTATCATGTCATCCCACCAGTGCATCCAAAGATGCTTGATGCGGTTGCTGCCCTGTGGGCCACGCTCCCTGATGGTTTTGGCAAAGGCGCCAGGTGCGATAATATCACCATGGGCATCCTGATTGTTGAATGCCGATGCGTACAGCACCACAATGCCCTGCATTTCGGACACGTCGGCCACAAAGCCTGAATCTTTGTAAAGTTGCGGCATGGATCTGCTATGGGATAAAAGAGAAGGGCCAGCCACTGGCCAGCCCTGTACCAGCGTGTTCTGCTGGTGAATATAATGAAATTTCCAGGTTTTAGTTGCTTCGCTGGAAATTGCGCTGTTCTTCCCCAATCCACAACTGGCCTGGAACGCAGCTGGTATCCACCTGAATTGGAACGCCATTAATGCGCCAGCCATCCTTCAGTGACCAATACAGTTTATCCCCATCTGACGGCGCAGCAAATTTGCCCCAATCCTTCTCTGCTGAGAGTAGCAACAAATCCAGTGGCGCCATCCTTACGCAGTTAAAAGGCAGGCCATCCGCTTTTGCTGAATAAATCAAGGCCACCACCCTATCCAGCATTGGCGTGGCTTCATCGGGCATCCGATCACTTGGCAGCAACATGTTCATATTCTTAGCCTGATTGATACATCCACATACAGGTGCGTTTCATCACGATCCACCTTCGTGATGCGCTGAAGTTTACCACCTTCCAGCAGGCGCAGTTCCTCTTTTCCCAGGCGCTGGTTCACCAGTGCCACAATCTTTGCGGCGCGTTCTGCTTTTTCTGTTATCGGTTTCATATTAGGGGCATTTGTGTGCATCGGCAGTTGATGACGTTGCCAGCACTGCCAGCTGGATCACCTGGATACATCAGTGATTCACCGCTTACCAGGAATGGATCCCCAACGGCCTGCACCTGGCCATCTGGTTCCACATGATCGAATTCACCCGTGCGCACGATGCCATCACGGCGTGAAAGCCAGCTGCGGCCATCCAGGCCGGCATCTGCAAAGGCCATCAGCTGACCATCTTCAAAAACGGGTGTGGCCGCTGTTTGCGCTATAGTCCTGGCCCTATTGCCGGCGCTGCGGAATATATGGCGCACGCGCGCTTCCAACATATCGAGATCATCACCCATTTCAATGCCCTGGCCTAAGCTATCGGCCAACTGGCTTAAAATGGTGTCATTAATCCCCCTGGTTTTTCGAGCACGCGCAGGGCAATGGCTTTGGCCCGTGGATCGCCAACAGGAAAGGGTATTTCAGCACCTATGCGTTCAGCCCCTGTGCGGTATCCTTGCACCACAGACCCTGCCACCAATGGCCCAAACCGTTCCAGCGTTTCTTCATACCACCTGGCCAAATCGAACACCTGCATGGCCAGTTCAAAATCAGACTTATCCCGCACCTGGCGCAGCCGGCTGATGGTATCCACTCGCTGCGCTGCAAATAATTTCAGTGCCGCTTTTGTGTAGGCTTGTTCCCCTGCACGCTTGATCAGATCGGTGGCCACCCAATGAGCCGTTAAAACTGCTTCAGTGGCCTGGTGGGCCTTCGTTCGCCTAACAGCTGCGCGGATTAAATACAGCCCATGACTAGCGTTTCCTCTTGCGCCACCTGTCAACGCGGCTGATGCCCCACATCCCCCTGTACATTTGCTCGTATGTTTTGTCCCGTTTTCTAAATCTGGCATACTGGCCTGGCCGTTCTTTTCGGTGGGTTATCCACATCGATGGCACGAAGGCAACCCCCAGCCGGCCAGGATCCTGGATTGGTACCAGTGGGGCATCCTGTCCGCTTCGGCGCCGCTCTAATATACGGGCCATCATCGCTTCATCACCATTGGCTGCCTGCAAGCGCTGGAAAAAATCGGCGTGCTCTCCGCCAATCTTCAGCCTTTCATCCCACATCATGTTATCAAATAAACGCCTTTTGGCCACCCAAAAATTGGAAACCACATCCACTTCATACCACGGCAGCCCCTGCGTTTCTCGCCTATACTTTTCGCCTGGCCGATCTGCAATTAGTTTGTGGCCATCGAGCCGAACACGCGCATAATACTTTGTCCAGCCCGTTCTGCCATTACCCCTGATGTGCCTGCACTTACAACCTGCCAGTGCCAGATTCTCATTTTCATCAAGCAAGGCTGCCAGCCGCAGCACATCGGCTTCAGGCGTAAAGATGTAATCATCATCTATCTGAACCAGGAAAGGTTCCCTAGTGTGCCTGATCAAATGGTTGCGCGCAGCTGATACCCCAACATCATGGCCAATATGCCAGAACTGGTGCACACCATTTAATCGGCGCGGCTCCCTGCTGTTATCGGCCTGGTAAATCTTTGCTTGTGGCCACAGGTCCAGGATGCTATTAACGCACCTTTGCGCCTGCTTAGGACGCTCGAATGTTACCACATTAAATGCCAGCTGATCTGCGTTCATCGTCTTTTTCGGCGTGTCTTATTCTTGCGAATTCCAACCCTGATCACCTGCTGCGCTTCAGGTATACCCAGCCATGAAAGCAGGCGCCGCTGGCCGGCTTCGCTATTGAAAACATCTAGGTAAAAGATGGCCAGCTGATCCGGCCACATCTCTGCAGCTGGTGCCACCAATTCGCGGTAATAAAATTCCCAATAGGCGCGCAGCGCAGCACGCTTGCTTGCCTGGCCGCTGAACTGCGGAAAGCATCCAAACCAGGGTGAAGTATTAGGCGTGCCGCCCTGGCCTTTTGGCTGCCAGTTGTTGCGCCGGCCAGATTTGCGCATGAACGATTCCACGAAGGCTTCCTGTTCGCGCTTGAGCACCACCACGCGTGCACCATGCTGCAGCACCATGGGCAAATCACAGCCCCACTGCAGGGCCACATCACCCACCATCTGGTGCGCACTCATTGCAGCCAGCTGCAGCATCTGGCTGCGCCACTTGCTTGGCTTCCCCCACCTGAATTTGTGGTTGAAACGTTCGTGCGTTACCAGGCTATCAGGCTGCGCATTCAGTAGCGTGGCCAGCGTGGTGGTGCCACACCGACCTGTGCCGCATCCAATTACCAGTTTAGATTCCATAATCAGCCTTTGCCTTTACGCGGCCATTCCAGTTCACGATCTTCTGAAAACCCCACCGCAGTTTCATAGCGCGCCTACCTGCCTTTCCACGCCTACGATCTGCGCGGTACCCTGCAGGCCGCTCCCCTGTATCTACGAAACTGGAATGCGGGTAAAAGGCCAGGCCCAGCTGGCGTGGCATCTCATTGATAGGCGCAATGGGGTGCGCCGGGTTGCTGGCGGCCTGGTGAAGCATCCTTTTTTTAACAAACAGGTTGCCATCAGCTGCTGCCAGGCGCAGGAACCAATCAATGTGCTCTCCGCAGGTTTTCGTGCTCTCATCAAAGGGTACACACTCAAGCACGCGGCGCCTGGCCAGGAAGAACATCGGCGCCATATCACACCAGAGAAACGGCACACCCGTGCGCGTGAAGTCGCTAATATGTGGCCGCTCGATGCGCAGCACTTTGGGCTGCACAATGAAATTGCCTTCACTATTGGCCCAGCGGTTGCGCGCCCTGTCACGCTTCCTGCAGCTTACCAGGCCAATTTTGTGGCTACTGTGCAAAATGTGCCACATGGTGGCCAGGTGGGTATCATCGGTGAATAGCATATCATCATCCAGTAGCCAGATATAAGGCTCACTGGTTGCGGCCACCAGAGCATTGCGCTTTGCACCTATTCCAGCATCCACGCCAACAGGAACCGAAACAGCGCCCTGGTACCTTCGCGGCATGCGGCTGGAATCGGCCACGTACACATGCGCGCCTGGCAGGAATTCTTGGATGCGCTTCACCGTCTTCCTGCATACGCCAGGCCGTTCGTGGGTAGGGATTAAAAAGGCTACATCATCCCACTTTGGTACGCTCATTTAAAATGCCTAATTCAGGGTACAACAAACTAACAAGATTATCTGGCATATCGGCCCACTGCTTCTTTTTCCGGCGCCCTTCACGCGCATGCCGAAATGACCAGATATTAACATCGGTTTTCAGATCAACCAGGGTGACATGGTTTTCCATCGAGCCATCGAGCCTGAAAGATGCAGGGATCAGTTCCACCCTTGCATTTAGCCTGGCCAGGCGCCCATCAATGGTGCGTTCCATACGCTTGTTTTGGCCAGTATTATAGGGTTGCCAGGCCATCATGCTGATCACTAGCTTTGAATACATCCTGCCAGGCCCAAAGCCAAACGGCACACCAGGCGTCACCAGGCCGCATTCCCCTGTGTAATAATCCGCATAAATGGCCTGCGTGATGCCTACCACATCAGCGCCATCACGCCTGGCAGCTACAGCCCTGCGGATATACTCAGCACTCACCAGGTTATCACTGCCCATCTGCATCACACTATCAAAGTGTTCATGCAATTCCCCGATGGCGCGCCATCCAGCGTTCCACTTTTTCCCCATCGGGCGGTTTTCCTCTATCACCAGATAGCCCCCTATTTCTTCCAGGGCATCCACGGGAATAGGGTCTGGATCCTCACGGGAGCCGATCACAAACACCTGCAGCTGGATACCATCAGGATCCAGCTGCGTGTTTAGGTGCTCGATGTTTTTAAGCGTTAGCCTGGTGATTTCAGGCCGGCGCCACATTGGAAGATGAACGGCGATTCGATGTACCATTTGCCCCACGGTTTTGTGAAAGTAGTTTGGCCACTTCATCCATCAGCGCATCAGCTGCGGCCACGTCTTCTGGATCTTCCAGGTTCAGACCACCTGCGCCAATTTCTTCCAGCGGCACCACGCCGACTTTTGACAGCAGCACATCAGCGTTGCCACCCTTCGCATCCTTATCCATTTCCTGGCGCGCTTCATCAGGCGTAATGATCGAGCCGGCCACAGCCTCAGCCAGCCGCTTGATCTTCTCGCCAGCATCTTCCTGCAGCTGCTTGATGGCGGATTCGTCGTACGTTAGCACAGCTGCCGGCGTTTCGTACTTAGGCATGTACCAGTTGGTCATTTCGGCCAGTATCCAATCCAGCAGCGGCAGCACCTTCAGCTGAATTAAGGCGCGTACAGCTTCACGGTAATTGCTGTACGTCTTGTTGGCATTGTCACCTAGTAGCGCGGGATCAATCCCCATGCCCACGGCAATCATGCGCACAATGGCCAACATAGATTCTTTCATCTGGCCGTGCTGTGGATCGATGCCGGCTTCCTTCCAGCCCATGCCACCTTCCAGCAGCATTGGCTGCGATTCTCCACTACGCTGCTGCCATACATTGATGATGCGTTCCTGCAGCCGCTTGTACTGCGTATCATCGTATTCTTCTTCCGATGTGAAGAAACCAGGCACACGGCCCTTATGCTGCGCAATCGAGCCAGCCCAATCCAGGGTATTATCCCACAAATCCAGGGCCTGCAGCACAGGCGCCATAAGTGGCCACCCCTGGTTATCATCCAGCGGATTGTACACCCTGATCCAACACACATCATCAGCCATCCACTGCATGCGCTTGCCCAGCATATTCACACCGCCAAACCAATCAATATCCAGCGTCTGATCATCGCGTTTGACTTGCTGCACGCGGTCTGGCCTGATCAGCTTCACGCTCGTTGGCTCGAAGCGGCCCAAAGTGCCCAGGTTCCACATGTAAAGCGAACCACCATAGAACAGGTGGTGCACCAGTTCTATGAAAAAATCAGTGGCTGATTGATCGTTCGATGGCCGGCGCAGCAGCTTCAGGATGGGATGATCAGGCACATCCTGCCATTCCCCCTTATCATCCTTCACACGCACCACCAGGTGGCGCGCAATGCTGGCCAGGTTATCTGCAATCAGATTCAGCGCCGTGTACGCATAGGGATTGCGCTGGCCCTTTGTTGCCAGCTTCTCATACGTTGGTTTGCTCCATACGGCGCTGATGCCCACGAAGAAAGTACCGAACGATGGGAAGGCGCTAAAGATGTATTTAACCTTACTGGCCATCTGGCCAATGCGCCCCCTGGCTGCCTTAAAAAAGCGTTTGATTGGCCTGCCCGGTTTTATCTTGTTCATTGGATGATCTCACTGCTGTGAATAAATGCCACTTCCATATGGCCTTCCAGGTTGACCCCGTGAAATCGAGATAGCGCCGATACCTGCGCATGATGTGCTGGGGATCCCTGAAGAACCGTACGTGGCTGGGTTCATCGAAGGTGGGCACGCTAATTACCACGCGTGCACCCTCTGGTATCAGCGAAAATATACTAAGATCCTCTGTTATGTGCTCCAACACTTCCATGCACACGTATACTGCGCCCTGCGGCATGCCCCACAAATAACCAGCCTGCGTTAGGTCCGCACGCTCAAATGAATACCCATTGAAATCACATCTGCGCCTGGCCTGCATGATGCCAGCTTCACTGAAATCCAGGCCATGAAAAGTGGCTGGTGGGTTCAGCTGCTGAAGGCACTGGCCAAAGTGGCCACCACCGCATCCAAGATCGATTACATCAGCTGTAGCTGGCACCAGGCGCGCGGCTGCTGTATACAGCCTGGTGCGTGGCCGGCCAATCTTATCCCAATCCTTGCGCCACTTCTGGCCCGTCCATTGATCGTCGTAATAATGCGCCCCCCGTTCTTTTCCCATTTACTTCACCACAGTAGGGCCAACGCCATTCACATGGGCCTGGCGGTTTCGGTATGCGCGCTGTTTGTGCGCGTCGTTCACGTATCTAGCAGGGCGCCCCTGGTAGTCTTCAGGGATCCACACCCATTCATTGCACCCGCAGAAGCATTTGCGCTTGAACGCCTTCCGCTTGCGCACATAGATCATGTCACGTGGTCTTGCCATTGTCTCTCAACTCGATGTGGCCAGGCGCCTGGCGTAGACGCCTGGCCGGGTGAATTCACGCGGCTTTCTCTTCTGGACTGGTATCCAAAAGCGACAGCTGCGCCGATTTGTGGCCCGTTACGTATGCCATGATTTCATCCACGGCATCCTGCAGCAGCTGCGCCAGCTGATCAGACAGGCGCAGGCCAGGGGTTTTGTGGTTCAGCCACACAAAGGCCGGCCAGCTGAAATCCACCACCTGGCCCGGCTTATCCTTCATGTGCTGCATGGCCATTACGTGGTACCCGATGTTTCCATCCTTGTATTTGACCTTCAGGCCGTGCACGGTGATTTCAGCACCCTTAGCCTTCGCAGCCTCTCGATGCTTGTAACAGGAATCCACCAGGGCCTGCAGCGCGTCACGCAATTCTGGTAGTGGTGGCCGATTGATCACATCCGGTTTGCTTTCCCACGGCTCTGGCACTTCATGCCCCACGCGTGGCGCCTGCACCTTAACCTTGCAGGTTTTGCCGGATAGATTGAATTCGAGCAGCTGCGCGGCATCGAGCCGTGGCGCTGCCACTTTGGGTTTGGTTTGTCTTGCCATAACTGTTTGTAATTGAGTTATCTGACATTGGCCTTTTGTACCATTTCGCGCAGGCACTTGGTGGCCATGCCAAGGCCCATCATGCCATCATCGTGTTCACCTTCTGGAAGGTGGTACGTAAGATCGCCCCGCGTATTGTAGCGACGTTCGCACAGCAGTAGTTCTGCCTTGATGCGGTCATCGTATATGCGAACGCCACCAGAATCAATATCCAGTTCCAAATCCCGCAGCAGGCGCTGGCGCGTACCGCGTGGACCTGGCGTAAATTCAAATGGCAGCATGCGCCGGCACTTCTTCTTCAACTGCATGAATATGCCCGTGCCCAGGCCAGTTGCATCACACAGCGCTGGCTTTCCACCAATGATCTTTGCAATGCGTGGGATTTGGGCTTCCCAGCCTATGCGATTGAACCGCACACTGGTGGTTTGCTCCCCTGCTTCATTCAGCCCCACGATCCATGTGTAGTCTACCTTATCCCCCAGGTCAACACCATAGGCCACCGTTGGCCCAGGCGCCGGATCGTCCATCATCATGTTTTCGATGTTGAGAACCCCAAATGGATTGCCACCATCTTCTGATGCTTCGGCCAGGTACAGTTCTTTAAAGTCGTCTTCCTTCATGTGGCGTTTGGCCTGCTCCACCGTCTCTGCCTCAACCACACCACCTTCAATGGCATCGTATGCCGTAATTTTGTGGTAACTCCAATCTGGATCTTCCTGCTTTTCGGCCACCCTAGCTTTCTTGTAGGCCCAATTGGATCGCCCCTTCACGTTGCCAATCAATTTGGCGCGCCCTGCTGTGGCTGTCAGCGTGGTGTAAAGGGCTGTCCATGCCGCTTCTTTCCACCTGGTGACTTCATCGCCAACTGCGGCCATCACATCTTCACCATACAGCGTATCTGGATTATCAGCTGAAAGGAAAAAGATGGTGGCGCCACCCAGGCTGATCGTTTTGTTACTCAGCCGGTAATCAAATGGCGTGGCATCGGCAACCTTGATGTATGTGCCTTTCTTGAGCAAATAACCCTGCAGCCGGCGCCTGGCACGCTCGAAAACCATGGTGGCCTGGCTGCGCACTGGCGCCACCCACCAGAAGTTACCATACCCCGTTTTTGCAGCCAGATCCAACAGCCATTCAAGGTGGCTCATTGTCTTGCCAGCCTTCGTGGTGGCTTCAGTGATCGTGAACCGCGCAGGATCATCCACCATGGCCAGCTGCTTTGGGTATAGCTGCGCCATCTTGAATGGCACTGTGCGCACCATCTGCGGCGTGGTTTCCTGCGGCAGGTGACGATTAAGCCACCTGGTGGCATCATCCAGCGCCGTTGGCCCCGTGTGAAATGCCCAACCTGGCATGCAGCATCTTGCGGTTTAGATCGTAGCCCATCACCACTTTCAAAATTTCAGCAAAAGCCGTCATCTGATCGGCTTGTGGTTCTATCTGCGGCGCCAGCCGGCGCACGGCCTGCATGGCTTCACTGATCGTACGTTCCAGTTCATCAGGTACGCTGGCGCCGCCCTCGATGGCGTCCAGCTTTTGCGCGACAATTTGCGCCAACTCCGGTTCCCTAAGTGAGCGTGCGCGGTAGCGCTGGATGGTGCGAACGGCCAGGCCAAAACGCTGCGCCGTGGCTTCATCACCATGGAACACTGCATGCAGAATCACATCACCGATCTGATTCAACTTTTTGGCCTTAGCCACGCTTTGTGTTCTTCCCCTTTTGGCCATTATCTCAGCATGAATATGCGCATCAAGGCGTCAGCACCCACCACCAGGCTGATGCCAGCCCGATCCATGGCAAGAAATACCCACGCCAGGAAAAACAAACACATCACCAGCTGGCCAACTCCAATCTGCAGCATTAGCATCCATCGCCCTTTACGGCGAAGTTCATCCAAGTGGCCAGCCATATTGAACATGTAAAGCAGGGTGGCCAGGAATAAAAACAACCCACACGCAATGAAGGCAGCTTCCAATACATCAAGCAATTGCAGCATGCGGCACACCTTTTGATTTACGTAACATCGCCCGTTACGTAATGTGTTACGAAAAAGTTCTGCAACTCTGAAACCTTTTGGTTTCGCAGCGTAACACCATTAACACACACCCTTAATACCAACCGCAACCTCATTATGGAAGAATCGATCACCTTTTCTGATAACCTGGTGGATGGCCGCACCATCGAAGTGCCCATCAGTCAGATCATGGAAGCGTTCCTGCAATCTGAGTACCACCAGTTCCAATGGCCATTTGAGCGAGCCATCACCGTATTCCTGTTGGATTACGAAGTGGACGGCCTGAAGAAGTATGGCCAATACGGTGATGCTGAAATAGAAGCCCTTTGGGATCACTACAGCAAGCACCTGGCCACCCAATAGCACGCCAATCAATTAACCGCAACAACACAAGCCCATGGAAACCGCAACATCAGGCACGCCAATGCGCGTGCTTTTCACCCCTGGCGTTCCTCATCCCGTCGAAACCCTGGACCGCTGGCGCCGATCACTGGCGCAGCAGGACGTGATTTCATACCCGCACCAGCTGATGATCAGCCTTTTTGAATGGCTGATCGAATGCCGGCAAACTGGCACAGCCCCTGTGGCCAGGCTGCGCAACACAGGCGCATGCCGAGTGTGGGAACGCGTGGACACTGGCCAACCCGTGCGCCAGGTGGCCGCTATGGATCGCACCGTGCCAGCTGAAATCCGCATGGCCGCTTCCTTCGGCGTTACCTTCGATAACGTGTATCATGGCCAGCACCCCTTCATCCAGCACGATGATGCTGTGTGGTACCACCTTAGCCATGAACAGCTGCAGCGCGCAGGTGTGCAAGGGTACGAGCATTTCAAGGCTGGCCACCAGGTGATGTGGTACCAGGCCGGCATGCGCAACCAGGCGCCGAAACTGGCCACCATCGAGCGTGGCCGGCTTTCACAGGATAAGGCCCTGATCAGCTGCCCTGGCATTACCACTGGCCGATGGGTCAACGTGGCCGAACTCGCCCCCACTACTTCCCCATCTTCCAACCCTAATTCCCAATTCTCATGCGAGTTATTGAAACCACACTTACACTTACCAACACCCTGGCATTCATTGGCAGCGTTATGGGCCAGGTGCGCAGCCAGCTGATTGATCTACTGGAACAAGATTTCAAAGGCTACGCAGCGCAGGCCACTGTTGAACTGATCTTTGAATCGCGTGGCCCAGGCTGGATTATCCCAATCATCCTTTCAAAGGGTCAGGATCGACTGATCACCCGCGTAACCTGCACCAACGAGTTCCTGCAGGTGGCCAGCTGCACAGCCATCAACCATGAACTGATCCAAGGTTCACCACTGGAAGCCAAACTGACCCAGCTGGATGAAGAACTGCGCGACACACCCACCACTAGGGTGCTTGCATTCCTTTACACGCAGGCCAGTGGTGCCCTAGCCACACAGCTGGCCCTGCGTAAACCACTTCCCCTTCAACCATTCAGCAAAGGTGCCCAGGCATGAAAACAAGGATCGTTTACATCGGCTTCCAGCCAGGTGCCAACCTGAAGGATGTGCACGTTTACATGCACATCCAGGATGAAGCCACGGGCATTGATCCCAATGGGTTCAAAACATACAGGGGCACACTGCGCGATACCATGACATTTGGCAAACGCCTGGTGAACTGTGAGCCTGGCACCGTGCTGGAAGTCGAAATCAATGATGAACCTGATGGTGGCCGCAGCGTGGCCGGCGCAGGTCGCACCATTGCCGGCCTGTGGCACAGCAAAGATGAACGCCAGGAATGGATCATGGCCAGCCGCGTGGCGCGCACATCGCGTGACGCGCAGCGCAAGATCAAACGGCAAAGCCACCAGGATCTGAAAGACCTTATCGAGCCACTGCGCCAGGCATACAAACGCGTTGGCCATGCACACCGTGCCGCGTGGATCGTCACCCTTTATAAACTTATCACAAGACCATGAACCAAGAAATTAAAGTATTCACCGAAGCACGCGCCACGCACCTGGTGGCAGAGCTAACCAAGCTGATGAACGAAGGCATGCACATCAATGTGGTGGCCAGGCTCTCACCCATCAACACGCTGGATCACTCCGCTGATTGGCTTGTGATTTATGAATCAGCATCGCCTGATAGACTCAAGGTGGCCTGGCCTGATACAGCATGGCCAGAAGCTATTGGCCAAAACTTAGACGTGAAGGTGTAGCCATGGCCATCATGCCCAACCCAAACGCGCAGGATGCAGATGGCCGGCCAATCGATGTGCTGGCCAACATCCGTGCAAAAAAAGAATCGCGCAGCTGCTTCTGCCGTGGCTGAATGACGAACTAAAGGAACAGGTGATGCTGCTAGATGATGACCGGCTGCGTAACCTGGTAAACGATAACATCATCAAGATTGAAGAACTGGCGCTGATGCTGGGTATTGATCTCGATGGAGAAGAACCGCAACTGCCATGACACTTGATCAACTAGATAAATTCCTGGAAGCAAATGGGGGCACGCTTACGCCACCCAAAGCACCTTCTTTTTATGCCGTCATCACATTTGCCAATGACAAAGTACGTGACCAGGCCATGCGCAACCTGGTTCACGATCACCGCAGCAGCGCCACATGGGTGATGGGAAATCATTACCTGGTTCTTGATCAGGATGAAGATCACTTATTTATCCTGAAGCTAGGGCCACAGCATTGCACATTGACCATGCACGGCCAGGATGATTGGGATGCAGTGGAATCAGCCATGCAATCCTGGCGCGAACATGCCGTGGAAGAAAACCTAGAATTCGTGCAAAACGTAATGCGCACTTACCAGGTAAATGCGGATATTTGCAGGCAGGGGTTGTACCACTTCTTTGGGCGCACCAGCCGCACCAGCTAGGTTGATGCCGGTTACGTATCGATTGAATAAAGTAACGCGAAACCGGAAACTTTCGCAGTACGGCGCCATCTAACCAATTAACACACGCCTTTAAAGCCGATGGAAACCGCAACACCTGATGCCCGGCCCAATACTCAAACCAAGCACTGCGAATGCTGTGGGGCAAAGTTTGAAGCTCCCGTGGGGCGCCGTGGCCGGCCACAAGTTTACCACCATCCCAATTGCAAGAAAATCATGCAGCTGCTTTCCTGGCTGGAAGATTGCATCATGGATGAGAACTTCCAACCAACCAAGACACGCGCAGGTATTTTGCGCAGCGCCCTGTGGAATATGGGCAACCAGGTAAACGCCAAGTAAACCGCAACACGCCAGGCCGCAACGTTACCACCTGGCCAAACACAAGCCAACATGCCTGAATATCTCGATGGGCTAGAACTGCCCGACGTGCGCGAACGCGCAGAACAACCCGTTTCCCATGAACAGCAGCTGCTGATCCACGCCAGGTACATGCGCGCCCTGGATCAGTGCCGCGTGCAGCGCCATGAATTCCGCGTGCTCGAAAAGCCCTTTATGAATGGGCGCAAGCTGGTGCACGCTGTGGCCAGGTTTGAAGTGCAGGGCAACATGGAAATGCTTGGGATGCACAATAAGCAATTCACATTTAGTGATGAAGTGCTGGCCGGCACGCAGGCGCAGCAGGAATGCTGGATGGCTAAACGCATATTGGGAACGATCCTTTGGGCGCACATGCCCTGTGAACGCTGCCATGGGCATGGCTGCTTCGTTGGCAGCAAGCCAGGATACACCACACAAGGCATGGGTATCCACCTGCTGGGGGATCGCACCAAACGGTGCTGGCGCTGCAATGGCCACAAAGTGGATCCTGAATGGTATTTCAGGCTCGAAGCAGGGGAAGATATTTTCCAACTGTGGAAAAAGCTGCTGCGCACTGGCCACGTATCCAAGCCGGCATCCATTACCGATTTCACCTAAGAACAGCCACATTCCATGCTGCCAGCCCAAATTGCTGACCTGGCCGTGTTCATCTTCGTGATGGCCATGGCTGGGTTGGCACTGATTATGCCCCCACGTCCTAAGCCACGCGAAACCAAACGGTTTCAAAGGCCATATCATTGCCCCCCGTCATCAAACATATTGTAAACATGATTACCATCAGCAAACTGAAGCCCGTAACAATCGGAAAAGGCGAAAACGCCAAACAGGTGTTCCGCTTTCAACTCAGCACCAACAGCACGCAGGTGGCCAGCATGGCCGTTTCCATGGCGCAGATGCTGCAGTGCCAGCACGATTACACGCCAGACAAGGTGCGTCCTGTTGATCCATCACCGATCACCTTCATTAGCAGTGCATCAGATTCCATAACGCAGTTGCATGTGGCCCTAAACCAGGTGCCAGAACAAGGCACAATGCCAGATCCTGAACGCCCCATCAGTGCACGGATCCAGGACCTGGTGAACGGCCACAATAGCCTGGAAGGCATCCAGATCCTGGAACAAGCGCTGCTGGAAATCCAGGGCTTACCACTAGGCAGCCTGTTGTACTTTGCCTTGCAGGAAGGCCCAGCCAGTCCTGAATCCACCATCAACCCTGCCATGGCCACGCACGCCACGCCTGGTTTTCGTGTGCTTTACCAGGCCGAACAGGCGCAGCTGCGCCACATCCGCAACCTTGAAGCCGCTGTTATGGCTGATCAACCCGTGCAGGCCATTGAGGCGCCTGAAGTCGAACCAACGAATTGATGCAAACGAAAAGCCACCAGGCCATCAGCTGAAGGGGATCAGCTAAGTGGGGCGCCTGGTGGCTTTTCTGTGCGTGCTGCTGCGGATCTCGATACACTCAACCCAAATGCCAGGTTTCTGGCCATCACACCAATGTTACAACTGGAAAACCAATCCATTGAAGACGTTCGGCACCTTTGCAAGAACATTGTAACCGCATATGGCCGCACACCAGTGGCCAACAAGGTGGGCAAATCTCCACAGGCCGTGGGTAAAGCCCTGCAGAGCCACGAAAACGAATTTAAATACCTTGAACTGCGCCTGGCCATCCTGCGTGCCTATGGCTTCACGGTTGCAGGCCCATTTTTCACCTTAACCGCAGAATCCGATGAAAACCATCTATAACACAATTATGAACTGGCTGGCTGGCCATCTCTTTTTCCTTTCTATCTCGCAGTGCTGAATTGGAAGAATACCTGGTGAACACAGCCAATGAAAGCAGGGACACTGGCCAGCACCTGCGCCAGCTGATGGATCGTGTTGATCGTCTTGAAAATGATTGCTCGTACCGTCACCAATGGTTATTAGACATTGATCGCCTGCTGGATGTGCATTATGTGACCGTGAACGGCAAGCCCAACACACGCGTGGCACATCTGCTTCAGGATATTGATGTGCGCAGCCAATCCAACCACAAAGACCGAACGCAGCGCGCCAAAGCAACCACGGCCTGGCGCAAAAAGGCTGAACAGCAATTTGCACACATCGTTAGCGAACACAACCAGTTTGCAGCGTTCGTCCACGGCCTGGCTGATCGCCTGGCTGAAACCGTTGTGGACTATGAAGAACTAGCCGAATACATCGCTGCACATAGCGGCATGGAAGAAACCTAATGGTTTCCAAAGAATACCACCCCTGAACCGCAACTGGCCAATCTGGCCACTACAAACACAAGCCCATGAACACCACATCTGACGTGCTGGCCGCACTGCGCCAGCCTGTACCCTTCGATCTCTGCAGTAAGCAGCCACGCCACAACAAGAAGAAGTGGCAGGGCCAGTTCTGCACCTACATCATCGGCGCCGGCTGGGAAGCCCTGGTGCAGCTGGCCGATGAACGCGCCCCTGGTTGGTCGTTCGAGATCACAGACCCTGCACGCGTAGTGGCCAACACCGTGGCCGTTACTGGCCGGCTAACCATTCGCGCGCTCGATGATGCCGGCAACGTGATTGAGATCACACGCAGCGCCACTGGATCCGTAAAAATCGCATCTGATGGCAGCCTGCAGGAAGGTGGCTACGGCGACCCAGCCAACAACGCCAGCAAAGCCGCACTTAAACGCTGCTTCCGCATGTTCGGATTAGGCAGCGAACTGGCAGCCCCTGAAATCCATATGCGCATCGAGAAGTGGCGAGAAGGCAGGGGCGGCAGCCAGGTGCCTGTTTATCCGAAGTATGACCCAGCCAAAGCCTGCAGCCCCTGGCTGGAAAACTGGCGCCAGGTGCCAAAGTACGTGCGCGCCATCCTGGCCGGCCAGGAAGCACAGCCACAGGCAGCTGAAGAAGAACAACCACCTGCAGCCGATCAGGGAGATGTGGCCACCCAGCTGGTACCAAAGTGTGGTTACTCGTTTGACGAACCAGAAGCGCTTCAGCGTTTGGGGCACTACACAGCCGGCGCAGCTGACTTTGATCTGTGGATCGCCAACGAGCCGGCGCCAGGCATCAAGAAACTGGCTGGCGTGCTGCGCATGCTGCAGGATGCAACCCTGATGCCAGGTGCCACGCCTGAAGATCGGCGCCAGGTGCTCGAATTCGCCATGGATCATGCCATGCCCCTGGCCACAGCCAACGACGTACGGCGCGCAGTGAATGCGTGGAAGGAAATCACATCTGCCACGGGGAATGAATGAGCAATCTGATAATACCAGATCGGCCCTGGCTGTTTCTGCCACGCCTGGCCGATGCAATAGGGATTGAAGGCGCCATCATTGTGCAGCAACTGTTCTGGATAATGAAGGATGCCGGCCTGCAGGAAATCGAGATGGGCCAGGCCGATCTGGAAGAAGTGTTTTATTTCATCAGGCCGCGCACCCTTCGGCGCCGCATGGATGAACTGATCGAAGCCGGCATCATCGTGCGAAAGCAGCGCGCTGGTGTTAACTCACTTATCCACATTAATCAACAAGCTCTGGCCAATCTGGCCAATCCTACTGGCCAAGCTGGCCACACCAACCCTGGCCAAATTGGCCAAGACACTTTAATAAGATATATATACAAGAAATTATTAATCCCTCTGGATGGCACTGATGAAAACCAGGTGCTCGATACACTCAGGCGCAAATCACCTGAGCAGCTGTTCATCACCTGGTGGAACTCCCTGGCCAAGGATATTTCCCTTATCGTTGCCCCCGAACAAAAGCCAGGCCGGCCACAGCAGGTGCGCCGCGTCATCAGTGAAGGCATCCTGGACCACCTGGCGCAGCTGGAAAAGGCGCTGCGCAGCAACCCCTGGTACAGCGGCGCCAATGATCGCCAGTGGGTGGCAACGCTCGATTGGCTACTCAAACCAAACAAGTGGCAGCAGGTGGTGGATTTCGGGCCAGGGAAACAGCACAAGCCTATGAGCTACCAGGCCGCGCTGCGTAAGTGGGAGAAGATGAAGGGCACATCTGGTGGATTCCCTGGTGATCTCTTTGAACCAATCGGTAATGGAAGATGGATCGAGAAACCCGCCGCATAATGCTGGCAGATTGGGTGGCGCAGTATGACAATTCGCCACACTACGATGAAGACGCACACCCCATCAGCAACATGATGGGCATCATGGAAGGGCAGGCCGCTGAAATCATGCGGCTGCGCCATCAAAACGAACTTATTTGGAAAGCACTAATTCACCGCCATGGCACGGAAAACCAAAAACCATTACAAATTGAAACGCAGGGCACCGGTAAGCGACTTCCTTTGCACGTTCCAGGCCCATCACCCAGCCCCAGCAGCATCCCAGGCATCGAGCACAAGGGCGGCACAGCTGCATTCCTCTGGTGGGTACTTACCGGCAGGGATCCATTTTGGCACAGAACCCGCTTTGATAATCTCTCTACCTGGCGCAGGGCCATCAATGAACTGGTTTTGGGCAGGCGTCCACTGGGGAACGCGCAAAAGGCTAACGGATTCCTGGCACGGTGCCGTGCAAAGGTGGTGTGCGCGTTACAAGCCATCCGTGAATGGCGCCAGATTTAAACTGGTGTGCATTGTGGAATTCGGCGGCAGCCGGCGCCTGATGGACGCCAGTAACCTGGCACCCACGTGCAAGATGATTGAAGATGGCCTGGTGATGTGCGGTGTAATTCCATCAGATGACCCTAGCACCATTCAGCAAACGTTAATGATACCCATTAGAGGCGCAGAAACATGGACGCATCTAGCATTGATCGCCACCTAGAAAAACTTCAGGCTCTACAGATGATGAAGAAAGAAGATCAGGCAATGATGAATATGGGGCAAAGCCAAGCTGATCCAGCTTCAGGCAAAAGAAAGGAAGAAGAAATGAAAGCCAAGATCATTGAATTGGCTAAACGCGCTGAAGAATTAAGAACCCCTGATGCAATTAGCTTGCGCATTAATGGCGAGATGAACGCGGCAGAGCACAAAGCCTGGAAGGCCCTGGCCAGTTACAAGTTCTGGATGTTCGGCTATCACGCAGCGCAGTGGGTGCTATTGAACCGCGTTTCAGGGCAAAAGAAACCCAACCCCTTCAAGGAAGCCGTGCAGCTGGCCAGGCGCATACTGAAAGATGGTGCCCCCTGGTAAACAACAAAGGGCCAGCCCATCGACTGACCCTTTGCCCCACCTATGCCGTGGGTTTCGCGCTGTCGTTGAGGCATGGCAGATACCCTTGATCAGGATCCCTGCCACACACCAACGAATTAAATATAAAAAAAGAGTGCAGCACCCGCAACAGATGCCGCACCCAGGTACCATGTCGGTACAACACAAGCCCATCAGCCTATGTGCTGAAGATGTGCAACCTGAAAACACTAATTCTCCCCCAACGGTTCCATGCCTAGAACATCCCGCGTATCCAACGAGAGTGAATGCAGGCACTGTGGCGCACGAATTGTTTTCATCAGGACAGCTGCCAATGATAAGCAGATGCCCTGTGATGCAACACTATATCAGGGAGATGGCCAGGTTACACTGGTGACAGCATTAGGAGGTGTAAAAGTGAAGGCCGGCCCTGATGTTATCGGCAGGGTACCACACTTTGCGACGTGCAAGCCAGTAAAAGTTGAAGCATAAGAAAAGCGGCACCAGCGCAGGCCCACCCCTGCAGTTGCTGATGCCGCTTTTCTATCGCTATCGAGTAAGGGCGGAAATGATGCCCTGTGATGTGCTATGGCAGAGTTGCCTGCTCAATGGCCAATATAGGCTAGAACGCACCCACCTCCAAACCTGCCAGCTGGCTGCGTTCATCGATCACATGGCGCTGCGTTTCCTGATCGAAGTGCACCACATCCCGATCTGCTTCCAACATCTGCACATCGAGTTCATCAAACAGCTGGTGCGGATCCATGCGCGGTTCACCATCGCCAAACGCACCCAGCTTAACGCGCAGATCAATAAAGGATCTCACCAGGCGCATGCGTTGCACGTTAGATTCTTCCTGCGCTTCAAATAGCATATCAACGCCACCATATTTGGTACCATTGCCGTGGGAAACAATCCCGCTGCCATTGAAGCCGTGGCCCATCATGCGGTTATCGGTGTCCACCTTCCAGATAATGCCAGGCCCATCGTTAAACACCAGTGTGGCGCGCTCCATCGTAATATCTGCAGCTGCCTGCACGATCAGGCCGGCGCCAACCTTGCCCTGCTCATTGACGCGGGTAAATGCCGCTTCCAGGTTATGCACGATGCAGTTCCTGGTATTGGCTTCCAGCTGAAGGCCAGCGCGCTGCGCACTCAGCACCTGTATGGCCAGCAGCCTGCTGCCGTCATTGTTTATATCGAGCCACACGCCTGGCCCGTCATCATCAGCGCTTCGATGCTTCGCAATCGTCAGGCCGCGTGTATTGCTATACTTACCACCACCTGCGTGCCAATCAGGATCAAAGCCGCGTGTATTATTCCCACCTGTGAAGCACTCAGAAAGGGCCAGGTTAATTGCACCATCAGCGCTGATGCCCATGTTACCATTCATGGTGGAGTGGTGGCCAATAATCTGAACGCCATCAGTCTGCACGTGCACGCCACTGCCCAGGCACCCTGTGGTGATCGTCTTGTGCAGTGTCCAAAAGTCGCCAGGATCAATGCTGCCATTGATCTTGCCATTGGCGCAATGCTGGAAACCCAGGCCGCGCACCACCACGTGGGCTGCCCCTCCTACCGCTTTGCACAGCACCTGGCGCCCCACCATTTTGATTTCCGGTTCAATCATACCGGGTTCCAGGCGCGCCACCAGCTTGCGCGAACCTGCGCCGCTGTAATCCTCGCCATCAACCGAGAACTCACCAGCTGATAAATTAAGTACGTCTTTATTGAATGTAAGCAGCGTATCCTGCCCACCCCTATGATGAACCAGCATATCAGGGCGCCAGAACACACGCTGCGATTTGCGGCCACCTGATGGATGCCAGTAAAGGCGCTTATCCACTTCACATTCTATGATGTCAGTTTCGCCACCCAAATCATCTGCGCGGCGCCACCAATCCAGATGGATGGAGTGATCGACACCAGAAACAACTGGCTTATGATCATACTGCCCTGGCACGTGCAGCCCAATGAACTGCACAGGCTTTTGCGCTTCACCAGAAGAATGAACCAGCAGCGGTTCATAGTAGGTTTGGCCACCCAGGATGAAAACCGCATCACCAGGCTGCAGCTGCGCCTGGCCGGCGCGTTCTAATGTTGCCCATGGGCTTGCCGTCGTCCCTTCGTTGTGATCTGCGCCACGGTACGGATCCACCAGGAAATGGCGCCCCTGCACACCATTCAGCTGACGCTGTATATCCCAATCATAAGTAAGCCACCAATCATCAGGCTGATCTGGTGGCGCAGGCAAAACAGGGGTAATGGTCACGCCAGGAATGTGCACAGCATGCTTGCTGCCATCTGGCAGTTCTAGGATAAATCGCATGGTTTTGTTGGCTTGTGTTAATCGTCGTACGTGCCCTGATAGACGGCCACGCCATAGAATTGGATATTGGCTGGCGTTTCGCCAGACTCAACACCGTACTCATACCGTGGTGTTGCTCCCTGTGATCCTGCTGGCCAGCTGTACATGCGACCATCGGCGCCGGCTGCATAGATCCGATCATCCCAGGGTGAATAAAACAGGGTAAGCAGCCCTGTTTGAACCTGCCAGGCCACAGGGTTCTGCGTTTCGTCGCTATGGGTAAAGCTGGAAATGTCGCCCCCTTCAATTGTCCAGCTGCGGCCCGTCACTGCATCGGTGCAGCATGAGAACTCGCCAGAGAGTTTGCCACCCAGCAGCAGTTTCCTGATTGGCGTGTACGCGCTTTCCGTGTAGCTTGACAGGTAAGCATTTTCATCTGCAAAGCCATCCAGGTACACGATGTTCTGCGTGCGTGGGTCAATGTCCATTCCTGAAAGCACGGCAATGCCCGAATTGATCACCGTTGGATTGCTTCCATCGAGTTCGAGCCGCGTAAGCACACCAGTGGTTACTGGCCCATTATCAGTGGCCACAAAGATGCGCTGGATGTGGGAATCCACAGCTATATCCACAATTTCATGGCCGTTGCCTGCCCACAGCTGCGCAGCTGCGCTTCCATCCATGGCCACGTAATACAGCGCTTGATCAGAGCCGGCCACGATCACACGTAGATTGGCTTCATCCAGCGCAATAAATTCAGGATCCACGCCAAAGGCATCGTGGAAATCATAAATGGCCTGGCGCGTACCATCGATTGGGCCATCATCATCCTGATCCTGGCGCCCGATCCATCCACTGCCAATGCCTTCGCTGCCGGCGCGCTGCGAGAAAAAGACGGTGCCAGGCTGAACATCAGCTGCCCAATCAGGCACCTGATCAGCTACAGCATCGGGATCTGCGCAATCTAGGCACACGCCATTGCGAACGCCCTGGCTTTGGCCGGCAAAGGCCACAGTGATGCGCGGCTGTTCCAGGGCTTCTGTAACCGTCACCTGGATTTGCCACACGCGTTCATGCATCTCAATCGATGCTGAAACACCCGTGGCTTTGTTGGTAGTGGCCAGCGTAACGCCCTGCCACGATAGCTGCTTGATGGTGCCGGCCCAATTCCCAACGGCATCCAACCTGGCCGTGCCAATAGGGAAGATGAACTGCAGCTGCGCACTGGATCCATAAAAGGTACCACCGCTGGTTACTCGATCACCTGCAGATACTTCCCATTCAGGCCCTGTGAAGGGCTGCGGCTTGCGCGTGCGTAGGTAGTAATCACCACCACCGCTGCCACTGCCAGCTGCTTCCTGCTGCGCCGTGGTAGAATTCCAGGCCGCGCATTCCAGGATGTTTGTTACCTGGCAGATGGCCGCACTGGCCAGGCTATTATCCAGCCCAATGCTGGCGCCGGCAAATTGGTTGCCCTGGCTCCGCTGATCCACAACGCGCAGCCGGCCATCTGCCAGCCACATCTGGTGGCGCACAAAGCCGAACGACGCCATGCGCACATCACAGCCCAAATCCCGCATGGCTTTGGCGTGGGATACATGGGTGCCCCTGATCAGCTGCAGGTTCAATGAATCGGTGGCCGCAACGCGCAGGCCGGCTGATCCTGCCATGTAGCGCCCTTGCTGCAGTGGCGTAGCCGTGGCCAGGGCTTCATGGCCCATCACATCAAGCACAGCGCCTGTGCGCGGCTGCCACATCACAAAGCGATTGAAGGAAGTATCCCTGGCAATTGTGGGGTAACACTCCCCGTGGAAATCGCCAGAGCCTGGCACATCACCACTGCCCGATCCACTGCCAGGTATCGAGCCTGAGCCGCTGCCGCTGCCTGGAATCGATCCAGAACCACTGCCACTGCCAGGTATCGAACCAGAACCACTGCCACTTCCTGGCACGTCACCCGATCCACTGCCAGAGCCTGGCACATCACCACTGCCACTGCCGCTGCCTGGAATCGAGCCTGAGCCAGAACCAGATCCGGCATCACCGCTTCCAGATGCAGGGCAGCTTCCCACTGTGACCGTGTAAAATGTGGCTGGGTCATCCTCGTTTGTATCCCAGGCTTCAACTTCAGCTGCCGTGGCCGCTTCCTGAATCATCCAGTGGTTGGCCAGCGGCCCATCCCAATGGCTTGCACGCAGCCCATTGAACCAGCTACAGCCCATGTAATAAAGGCTGGATGTGCTTTCCCTGGTGCCGCTGAATGCCGTGCTGGCCACTTCATCAACATCGCGGTACAGCCGCACTTCCGCATCTTCCTTGTCATACACTCCCGTTGCGCTGTACCAGGTATCCAGGCTGAATGCCGTTGGATCAGTGGCCGTGTTGCCAGCATCAGATGTGTTGGTGGCGTTGAAGCTGAATACGTTGGTGTTGCGCGCCTGAAAATACAGCGGCCCTAGCACCCCACTACCAACAGCGCCGTACCCATCACGGAAGCTGCCCTGGTTGCCTTGCACGTTCACCTTGCTGCGCAGCGTGAAACTGCGGTCATCAGTAGGAAACATGCCAGATGCAAAGCTAATGTACCGGCTATCTGCTCGATCAAACTTGTAAGCCGAACCAATAGGCCCTGTTACCTTATCGCCGGCCACCCAGGCTGAACCATCGGTGCTGATGGTGCCATCATTGCCATATTGCGTGCGGTCAGTTAGCGTGCCACCTGTTGGATCATCCAGGAAATCATGCACCCCGTGGATGGTCGTTTTGTAGGTGTTGTATTGGCCGAATTCATCATCAGCTGGTGGCTGCTCCACAGCATCATTGCCGGCATACAGCACGGCGCGTTCCGTGACGTTGGCCAGCAGATCGGCTTCACCCGTCCACTTGAACCTGATGTAGCCATCCACGCTGCCGCTACCCACGGTAATATCCACCACATCAATGGGGATGCGCGTACCATCTTCTTTGGTTAGGCGCAGATCCCCGCCATCATCCTGCACCACACTGTGAAGGCCAGTAAAATCATCCAAGTACAGCGTGCCCGTGTATTCATGCAGGTTGCCGGCATCACCGCTGCCACCTGCGCCTGTGCGCGCATCGCCTTCCAGGGTAACGCACCACTGATCTGACCAGGCGTTGAAGGTTTCATCCGTCCATGCAGCTGGTGCATCTGGCGTGGTGGGATCGGAATCAATGGCGAAGAAATCGCAATAGGTTTCGCCACCGCCGCGCTGCCGGCCAACACCTGCGCGGCCCGTGGTGTGCGTGCTGTCGGTGGTGTCAATATCCCACGTACCTGGTTCGGCGCTGCCTTCTTCCCATACGCGCACTTTAATGGCGCTGCCGATGAACTCGATGCGGCAGATGTACATCACATCCGCATCAATCGTTTTGGCCACATCCACAAGGGTACTGAATGTGCCGTTGGTCACTTCGCGCAGCCTAATATCATTACCACTAGGGCGCAACTCCACCAGGTAGCCATCAGCATTTCCACTTGATTCATCAGACACCCTAAACGCTATGTTCATGGTGCCATTCTGGCTGTTGTTGGTGCGCATGTACGCCACCACCTGGCCATCATCGAAGAATTCATCATACACCATCAAAGTTTGCTCATTCGATGATGTACCAAACAGCATCACGGTGCCTTTCTGCGTGGCTACGTCGCTTTCTTCCACAGTGATGGGCATTAGCGTGCCCCACTGGCGCACCCAATTGGTGGGTTCCTGATCGTGGTTATAACCATAAAAGGCTGTGCAATACTGCCAGCCTACGTTACCACTGCCGCTTCCAGATTCATTTGCCATTTCAGCTTCCTATGTAGTCCAGTGGGGCACCCCTGATTGTACTTTATCGTTGCCCACATCGATGCCATAACGCGGATCCAGCGCCTGGCCAGCATTCACCACCAGCAGCTGCGGCTGCTGATCGGCTTCATCGATGGCCACCGTAATCTGCCAGGTACCATCTGGCACCAGCACATCTTTGCTGGCATCTGCCGTGGCCTTTACGCTGCCACTGATCAGCGCGCCAGACCAATCGTAAAAAAACACGGCTATGGCCACGCCAGCTGGTGCCATGCGCAACGTGGCACCCTGGATAGGCATGAACAGATCAATGCTAGGATCTTCGCTTCCGCTTTTGGTCAGCTGGCCAGGAAAATCCACACTGGCACCTGCGCCCCCTGGATCCCAAAACGGCCCCTGCCATCCCGTCTGGCCTTCCCGGTACAGCGCATAATCTGCATCTGCCCCACTGCCGCTTCCAGCTGTGCCTGGCACCACGGTTGATTCCGTGCACTGCCAGGGCACGCCACCCAGCAAGTTTTCCCCCTGGTAGATGGCGCCATCAAATACGGTGCTGCGCAGCTGCACGGCAGCGCCGGCCATAGCCGAAGGGCCACGGCGCTGATCGATCAAATCCATTTGACTGGCCACGGCCCACACCTGGTGGCGTTTCCATCCGAGTAAATAGCAGGTGACGGGCCACGCCTGTGCGCACATGTCACGCAGGGCGCTGATGTCACATTCCCTAATGATCGGCAGCGCCAGGCTGTGGCGCCGGCTGATTGGCCGGCTAGAGCCACCCACGCGCATCGTGCGTTCACGCGTTTGTGGCGTGGCTGCGGCCAGCAGCTGCATGCCTGGCAGGTCGACGCAAAACCCCGTCATTTCCTGGACGAAAACCGCCCTGATATATCCATCACGTGCTGGCATTAAATCGATGTGTCAACAAGGTTTTCATAAAGCAGCATCCTAGTGGTTTCCGTGTGGAGATCCACAGCCAGGTACACCACCAGGAACCTGGTGCCCAATGCGCTGATGGCATCGCCAGGTGTTAAGATACCATCATAGCGGCCACGGATCAGCCGGCCATAACCGCTTTGGCGCAGCAGGCGCACGCGGCCTGTAAGCTCGTTCAGATCCCAATATGGCCCAGCTGCATCTGTTTCTACGCCTTCCCACTGGTTGCATTCTTCAAACTGGCTGATGTTTACATCCACCGTCATGGCCGTGAAGTCGCTGGAATCGCGTTCAACCTGAAAGGGATGCCAGGGCCTGTTGTACCTGGCCACGGCGCCTTCTGTGGTATCTAAGCCAATCGATTCAGCTTGAACACGCGCTGGCCATGGCGGAATTGGGCTATCTATGCCCGTTTGCGTACGCAACTCCACCCTGATTTCTTCGCGGATGTGGTGCAGGTAATCGGTGCCGGTATCGCCAAAGATTTTCACCACGATGTACCCATCAAAGGGCATGGTATCTTCAACGGTGGCCAGCATATTGCGCCAAGTCAAGCTGCCAGGCAGCGTGCCATTGGCATCAGGGGTGCGCGCTACGCTATCCTGCAGGGTGGTGGGTGTTGTTGTCCACTCCCCAAAATTCACAGCATCTGAATACTGCGTGGCCACCGTGGGATCCAATGGCACAGCTAATATCTGAAACTCGATCTGATGCGTACCTGCGCCAGCTGGCGTGTATTCCAGCGCATAATCAAACGTCCATTCAATCCTGGCCGGCTTGCCAGCTTCCAGAAGCACGCAGCGCTGCAGCACGTTTTCCCCGCCATCATCAATGTATGCGCCTTCGCTCGTTTGGTGAAAGATCGCTGTATCAGATTCTTCCCAAAATGCATTATTGTTGGCGCTGATCCAGCCTTCAGAAAGCGGCCCCTTATTCACCACGCTGCCCGTTACGGCTTCCAAGGCTTTGCCAATCTCGAACCGCACAGCCTGCAGCGGTTCAAATAGGCCACGCATGGTGGCATCATCCACCACCAGGGTTTTCAGCTGCGCCGCATGGGCCACATCGGCCACCGTGGCAGCTGATGCATCGTACAGCGCACCCAGCCGGCTTGCCTCAGAAATCGCCAGGCCATTCAGCCAGGGCTGCGCCACGCGCCAGCGGCCACCGTAATGCAGGTCCATGAAAACTTCCACCTGGAAGCCTTCGCAAATATCAGTCAGCTGATCCCCCATCTTTTCAACTTCCAGCGGATCCTGATCTGTGCCGGAATACTCCCACGTGAGATCATTGAACCTGATGCACTGCACCAGCGGCTGGCTACTACTCACGCGCGCAGCGCGCCAGCCAAAGGTGTACAGAATATCCTGTTCTCGCAGCGTATCGGCAAGGATGGTTTTCACCAGGCCATGCAGGGTTCTGATGTTTAGGGTGGTATCCACATCAAGATCCTTGAGCCTGGTTAGGCCGCAGAAAGCAATCAGCCTGGTGGTGGGAATCTGCGTGGTGGTGTCCAGCGGCGTGAACGCATCGGCCAGCTTGACAAACAAATCCATCTGGTACGTTTGCGTGGAATCGGTAATGCGTAGGGTGAACGCAAACTGGCTGGATGTGCGCAGGTCATCAAAAATGATGCTACCAGGATCAGAAATGGCCAAAGTTAGGCTGGCCGGCTTGATCAGCTGATCGAAAAAACCCGTGGTGGTGTTCTGGCCCCACTGCAGGGCAGAGTTCAGGGCAATATCGTGATCATCTGAAACGAGCGTGGCACCTGCCTTCATTAGCTCAAACGTCCACACGCGGCCACGGCCATTCAGGGTTCCTTTATACTTCGTGCTGCTCATTAGCTCTGGCGCGTCCGTACCTGGCCGCGTGTTGTTTCAATGGTCGTGCGCGTCTCGTCGATCTCTGCCACTATTTCCTGATTATTGGCCGTCAGCGTTCCCCCAATTGTAACCTGAACATCCATTGGCCCCATGGCAGCCGAAAGCGGCACGCCTGAGTTAATGGCCTTCAGCAGTGGCCGATTGCGCGCAGCTGCATCTGCGTTGATTACTTCTTCCCCAGCTGTGAGCCTGGTTAGCACGTTATCACGGCCACCTGGCCCGGTTACGGTGCCACCTTCAGCAAAACCAGGGATGGCTGCCCTGAACATCGCTTTGGCTGCGCCGGCCAGCACAGGCGCCAACACCAGGCCAATTGGGCCGAGTGGCGCCAGGATGCGCGCAATGAATTCTGCCAGCTTTGCATCAACAATCTGGCTTACAGTGCCACGCACCGATTGGGCAATGCTCTTTTCCCGCAGCGCCGAACTGGCCGCACTGGCCACCACGCGCTGATCAGCTGTCAGTTCAGCATTGGCTGCCTTTTGCTTCGCTTCCGATTCACGGCGCGTGGCATCAATGCGCTGCTGCGCGGCTTCAATCTCCACCTGCGTGCGCTCCATCTCTTTCGTGATCAGCAGATCAATGGCCGTGATTTCAGCCTGCATGCCTTCCATTTTCTCAACCTGCGCCGCATCCAGGGTTTGCTGAATGTGCAGGCGTTCTTGCTCGATGTGGGCAATCTGCTGATTAATACGAAACAGTTCATTGGTGATTTCACCTTCTTCAATCAGCGCCTGGCGCCGCTGCCTTAGCAGCGTCAACAGATCAGTGGAACCAGCTGCAGCACCCGAACCGCTGCCAGCACCAGGTGAACCAGGCGCACCAGGTGCACCACCAGGCCCACCACCAGCGCCACCAGCATTGGCTACTGCAGCCCTAGCCTGATCACCAGACAAGATGGCCTGCGCCAGGTCCAGTTCAGATTGAGCTAGGGTACGAACACGCACCTGCTGGATCTCCAATAGCCTGTTTTGTTCACGCAGCTGATCGGCGCGTTCCTGGTTGCCCAGCAGTTCATTAATGCCGGCGCGTGCATTATTGGCAATCTGCAGCGTTTCAAAGAACACATCTTGCCCCTTGCGCCAGGCAAACACCATCAGCCTTATGCTGGACCGTATGGCATCGCTAACGCGCCCAAAGAACTGGAACACCTTCAGGCCGGCTTCAATGGCGCCAACGGCAGCCTGGCCAATTTGGCGTGCGAAATCAATAACCTGTGGATCTTCTACAAATGCCCGTACTTCATCAGCCATGCCCTGCAACTCTGGCCGCAGCTGCGCCCCAACCACTTCCTGCAGATCGCCAATACTGTTTTCCATCTGCCTAAAGGAATCCCGCGTGGTTTCGGCCAGCCCTTTGAAGTTGTTATCCAGGATTTCCGAAAGCAGCACCACACGTTCCATCCCTTCAGCTGCATTGAACTGTGCTTCTTCTGCTTCGCTCATGCTGACGCCATAGCGCTTCAGCGCACCTGCGCCCATGGCCAAGGATTTGCCTATGGCAACCGATACCTGATTTAGATCAACCGATTCCCCTGTAACAGACGAAAGCCCAGCTGCCACATCAGCCAGGCGTGGGATCAGCAAGGGAATCCCAGTCATCGAACATCATGCGATACCAGGACCCTCCAATCTTGAATCCGAGTCCCGTGGGATCCACATCGTATTTCACCAGGTTGTAGTTCCCGAGGTTCCACCAGCGATCGACCTCGAATTGCACGCCCTCGATCGTCCCGCCCTTGAAATGCACGATGTCGTTATTGAGGGTGCCTCCGTGGTTACTCCATATCGCACCCTTATAGCTGAACCCGTCGATCGCCTGTCCCCCGCTCGCGTCGAATTCGATGAGTGAGCTGAACGTATTGGTGAAGGTTGTCGATGTGCCCAGATTGAAATTGTGGAACCGAACCCCAAGCGAGTTGTGCCGGATCGAGACATGGGTGTAATTGGTATTGATCGTGGCCGCCGGCGGTTTGAGCCACGTGAATCCCTCGATAAACAAGTTGCGCACGCGATCGACCTGGATCGAGTTGATCAAGTTGACGTCAAGGGGCTCCGAGGCGGTCTCGCTCTTGTAATGAAAGAAGTTCAGGTAGTTATGGACTCGGTTGATGTCGCTGGAGGTGATGACCAGCCCCTGGC
>FUIF01006705.1_pt1 | contig 35963 bp, 53 predicted proteins | sample 1003461 | NCBI WGS metagenome assembly FUIF01 (sample SAMEA80401918, study PRJEB19352) | marine metagenome
AGCTCAGTGCCGCTTAACACCAGCCCGTTGCCGTTGATTGATACACCACCCTTTGCAGAGCTAGTGGCGGTAGGCAGGTCACCACCTGCAATCGCTCGATAGCTGACCGCTCCGGCTGCAGAAGTAGGACCAGCAAGAAACTGTGCGCCTGCAGTGGTGTTATCCAGTGAAGGCGTGATCGTTACCTCATCACCGCTTGTCGTGATGGTGATGTTGACGATGCCGCTACTGGTGCCGACAACAGCGTTAACCGAACCAGCACCCTTGACTGACTGCCAAGCTGATCCGTCCCAGATGTAGATCTTGTTGTCATCGGTGTCCAGCGCAAGCTGGCCCGTGTAACCACCAGAGCTAGGCAGTGTTGTGACTAGATCACAGGTCGCCTCGTTAGCAATCTTTGCAGCAGTGATCGCGTCATCAGCAATCTTGGCTGTCGTAACGCCACCATCTGCAAGTGCCGTTCCAGCAACTTCACCTGTGCCAAACAGGATCTTTGCACCCGGAATGCTGCTGTTGGCGATCAGGTCAACGCCTGACTCGATCAGGTTCTGCAGCGTAATCTTTTTGGTTTCAGACGCGCTGGTATCGACAATCGCCAGCTCGTCACCAGTTGCTAAATTCGCTCCCGCGAGGCTGTAAGCTCACTAATCTTCAGATCGGCCATGAGCGGTCAGCCCTCCAGGGGTTACTGGTCAGTCTCTAGAACAAGTTTAGCGCTTGCATCTTGATCCAAAAGTATGTTGTCGCTGCTTTCCTGCAGCAAGGCGTCAGGCACGGTCAAGTTCATTTTCAGCTGAATCGCCCCAGTAGTCACGAAATCAGCTGTGATCTGCACCGTATTGTCCGGCGCAAACTGGACAGCGCATGACGTAATCACGCCTTTAAAGTCGTAGTAAATCTCGTCGTTTGCTCGTGCTGCAACTCCACTTGGGTTGTAGTCATTACGCTTGATGTAAAACTTGCCGCGAAACTGACTACCAACTTTAGTGCGAAGAGATAGTTCTACAAGGTAGTTGGGCAGTTCGTTTGTTGTATCTCCGGTATACTCCCAGAATGCATTCATGCGTCCCGATCCAGAAATCAACGTGTTTGCTCTGGAGCGAAACTCCTCTGAAAGCGCAGTCGTATCAACGGTTTCGCGCTCTGTATTTAGCTCAAACCCGTTGACCTGAGCAAGAACCCTGGAAACACTGTTCTCGACAATCACCTCAATAGGAATCGAGTTGCCAGGAACAGCGAGCGCCGTTGCGTTTGACGTTCCACCGTTTACCGCATGGGCAAACGAGTCATATAGGAAGATGCCGTCAAGCTCATCGACGTGAATAAATTTTTTGACTGACGAGTCTGTGTAACTACTGATAAAGTCAAGCGCACTGCCGTCAGTGCTCTTGATCACGATCTGATCGCCGGTAATTAGCTGACCATGGTCAAAGTCAAAGCTAAAACGCTTTTTTGTGGCGTTTACGTCCCCAGTATCAATTGTCGAAAACAGCGATCCACCGTTGAACTCCCGCTGCAGCTCAACTTCGCCATGCGTGCCCAGGTAAACCGTCATGACCCAATGGATGCAGTAGCAAGAGCACCCAGTGCCCTGGAACGCAATCTCAGCCCTAACGATGTCCCCAGTTGCCGCTCCAATGCTCGCACTGGTGACATAAGCCGTCAGCTTGATGTCGTTGTTGTCCGTTCCATCAACCCAACGGAAGGTCAACTCAACCGTATCTGAACTGCTGACACCAGCTGTGCCGGTCTTCATCAGCTTGTTCAAAAGGTCGGTGGTGTTAATCGCGTTGCTGTCGTCTTTGTAATACAGCAACGTTGCACTACCTGAATAACCAGTCACACCAGGGCTATAGCTTCTGACACCATCGCCAAGCGTTGTGGTTTCGAGCGTTTCTAAGTTGCTGGACACAGAAAAGTTGACGACCTTGGCAAGGGTCGTGCCAGCAAGCTGCATTACGCCATCTCTGCCGGTGTAAACCTTTGCCATCAGAGCACACCAATTAAATTGACTGTAACGCTACTGGTCCCCGGACGCACAGACGAGATCTGTGGTGGTGACTCGTATCGCCAGTTATTCCCGGTAGCAGCGTCAATCGCTGCAGCGTCACCGCTCCAACCTGCCCTGAACGCAGAAGGCAGCGTAAAAACGTCAAACCCGCCTTTCACTTCGTCGTAGTGAGTGACAAAATCATCGGCTGCTGTGTCAGCGATGTTGGCGTACTGCAGCTGCAGCTTCATGCCAGTTCGCTTGTCACCGTACAAAATCCGATACTCTTTGCCGGATTGGGACGAAAACGTTTTATACGGGTAGTCGCCAGCATCAAAAGAACGGCCAGTAGCTTATGCGCAGGAAATGCCATTACTCGCCTATATCTCCTTCGATTGTAATCGCGCCTGCAGTGTCGAGAACGTCGATAGCAAGCTGCTAACGCCGTTTGAGTTGACCGCGTAGTTGCTGGCTTTGATCGTCACGATGCCGTCTTGATCAATGTCCAACGCTTCGATCTGATAAATCTCAGAAACGCTGCCTGCACTTTCTTTCAGGCTGAACACTGAGTTGAACAGCTCGGTGGCCTTGCCGTTCTTGACGTGCAGCACGCCCTCGCTAACTGCAGTGGTCTGCCGCTCCCAGTAATAAACGTTGTACGCCCCATCAGCTAAAGCATTGATGGCGACAATCGTTCCGTCGTCCTGAATGATGCCGTTGTTGTCAGGACGGTATGGGCTCATCTCGCTGGCAACACGGATAAATTTGCCAGCTTCCAAGTTCAAACCCCAGGGCAACGTCTTAAACGTGATCGTGTGGGTCAGGTTTTTGCGCAATGACAGAAAGTACCTGGCAACCTTTGCAGCGTGCTCATCACTGGTGATGTGATTGAAAGCAAACTCCTCGATCGGCAGATCGTTGTTGTCCGAGCCAAAGTAAGCAATTAGCGTCTTCTGTTCAGGGAACTGGTTGACTCGTGACTGCTGATAGATAATTGCAGCTTGGAACATCTTTCGCTCCTCAAGCTCCAGCCATGTGAACTCAAGGCTGTCTTCGATGATGTTGCCCTCGGTGAACATCGCTGAGATTGTCACCGGATTGCTCGCATCAATCTTGTAATTTGAGTCGTAGGGCAGCGCAGGCTCCAGGCTCATCCTGCCGTTTTTCAACGACACAAAACACAAAACACTTGGTGCTTGCTCAGACAACCAGCTACGCAGGTTAATTGGTTCTGCAATCACGTCGTCCCAATACAGCTTGTTGGCCTCTAAGTAACGACCAGTCGTCGTCAGCAACGCCTTGTTAACAAGAGCGCTGTTAAGGATATTGCCCGCTCCAGTGTCCTTGTTCGTTACCAAGTACCAGAGCAGATCAGTCAACAGATTGCTGGACGCAACGTCACCATCAATCAAACGCTCCACCTCAATGCCATTCTTCAGATATGTCCGAAGCTGATCAAGCTGATTGAAGTTGTCGCTGGACTTAAGCTTCAAGCCAGCCATTGCGCAGCCGTCATACTGAGGAGTCGTTTCTTCCGATAGTGTCTCGTTGACGTAGACGATTTCATGTTCTGTGCCGTTGTCGCAACTGCGGCTAATCAAGTCGCTGTAATGAGAAACCTCTGCTAAGCCACTGTACTTTTGCCAAAGACGAGTTGCCGTTGTGTTAAAACCAAGTGGTCCCGTTGAAATAGAAGGGTGCAAGAAACGATACTTGAAAGCAAATTGAACGCCATTAGCGTTTCTTGAGTGCTTGATAATCTCTTCACCCTCTGCACGATTGCCGTTGTAGCCAGTAACTTCTACCCGTTCAGCACGCCACCATTTATTTCTAGGCGTATGGTCATAGTTTTGCTCATACGAAATTAAATGCACTTTCATAAAAACTTCTCTGCCTGCTTTTCGCGTGTACTGCCAGTTATCAATAGTGCGTCTTGTTCCGTTAGGAAGATTGTCAAAATAAGGGTCAACACCCAACACCAATGCGTACATGTTGCTTATCGTTCTGTCGTTGGCCTGCAAGCCGGTACTTGGATAACCCGATCCAACTTCATTGTTGGTGATGCTTAGGGTTTCCAAGAAAAACTTAGAAGTGTCTTTCTGAACGCTGCCGTAGTTAATAGTGACGCTGCCATCGTCGGCTGTGATTAACTCAGGAACCGCAGCCATCTCAAGGTGTGTAAAGTAGTTTCTTGGTTCTGCTTTATAGCCACGCGCTCTCATCTGAAATGTCCCGTAAATGGTGCTGCCTTCCCAGCTTTGCGCCCCAAAACGCCCCCCATCTAGAACAAATACATCGCCTTCGCCATTACTTTGCTCTACAAAAATAGCGCTATTAAACGGGCGCAAACGGTATTCAAACTGTTTACGCTCGGGGTGTTCAACCCTGATAAATGAATACACGTCGACAGGAGAGTTGCCAAGAACCGCAAAAAGGTAAGGGCCTATATTTACCCAACCCTTGTTAGCGCTTTTTGATTCGTCGTAATTACTTGGACGAACGTCCAAAGCAAAAAACGACATTCGATGCGCAAAAGAAGTTACTTTGCCCTCAGAGTACTGAATCTTATCTTTATTTGCGTTGCGCAGTATGCCTGGAGCCGGGATAGTATTAAAGTTAGTAATACCTTCAAACTTGGCCCAAACTTGGGACTTAATGCCAATCTCAGTTACATCACAAGATCGAGTGTTTTGAAATGTGCCAAACTCATACTTAAGCAATGGATACCATGCTTCGTGAATATCGTCTCCCTCTTGAGTAAAAGGTAGATAATCCTCAACCGTAATTGCTTGCTCGGCAATAAGACCTATCTTTCTTTGTAGACGGCTAAAGGTTTCAATGCATTCAAGCGTAATTACAATCCCGTTGCTTACATGATCTTGTCGTGAGCCGTCATAAGGATCATCGGTGCTTCGATGAGTCACCTTCCAAGTGGTGCGTCCCACCATCCATGTAGACCCACGCGAGAACATCGCGGCATACCTTGCCGATTCTGCTTGAATCGCAGATCGAATGTCACTTAGATCAACGTCTTCAATGTCTTTGGCAGAGAAAGGCTTTTCTGTTTGCCGTCCTTTGCCAATAAGAACTTTGATTTTATCGCCTATTTGGCAATCAACCTCTAGCTTTAAATTGTGCCAACTTGGATGGACGGTTCTATTGTCAGGTCTGACGGCGTAATTAACTTTAGTAACTGTACCTCCGCGAATGTGTTCAACAATTCCAATACGCCTTGCATAGTTTGTGCCAGTGCCAGGCATTCCGCACTCGCTGCTACCGTCGGCGTCGTCGTCTGAGCCTCCCCCAAACGGGTGGGTGTCCATTAAGTATTGATCAACATATTTTTTCTGCTGATTCTTTAGTTGTCGATCTGTCTTGCTTTCTTGTCCACTGACGATTGAAATAATTCTCCAGTTTGGCCTAAATGGAGTGCCGTTTGGAACGCCGGTAAATACACCAAAACGTGTCTGAGACGAAGGTGTAAACGCGCTACAAAAAGCAGGTTGGCCTGTCATGCCCCTAGTTGGCGCATAAAACACTTGATCTGCGCCAGACAGCCCTGGATTGTCCCTGTCGCCGTCAATCGCTAGATTCCCGTAGCGCAGGTTGTAGGCACGCAGACGACTGCCAGCCCCCAGAACCTCAAACCCACCGTTCCAATAGAAATCAAAATAATCCTCGTAAATACCGTCTAGAGCGTTATTGCCAAGAAAGATTCCGGCAAGCTCAGGTCTAGCCATGTTGCCTTGACCAGCAATCGCCACAATCTCAGCAATTTGATAACCGCCCCAGCTCTTCATGCGGGACCACACCAGTTGCGGTGAGATCAATAGACCACCTGTTCCTTTGTCGTCGTTTTGATCGTCAGGATTGACTTGACCCTTACGACGGGTGAATGCGATTGGAACGGTTTGACCGTATTCAGCTAACTCTTGGATACTGTCAAAGCCAAACGAAGGGGCATAGATGTCCTTGCCGCGACGGCTGCCACGCTGACGCCGCTCAACCCGTTCAGGCTGCTTTGGTTTTGGTGCGAGCAGCATCGAAGCTGCGGTCAGCAACAAGCTGACTCCAAGATTTATGAAAAACATCGTCACCGGATCGGAGCTATTCCTTATGTCAGGAATATGCGCAAACCCTTCGGGCCGCTCTTTGTATCGACGCTCAACTTCACGAACAAACTCTTTGTATTCCTGCTCGCTACAACCCAGGGCTGCAATCAGCCGCTTTTCATACGGAAGTAATACCTGCTCGACAGGGTGCCGATAGGGCACCATGCGACCGCCTTCAAATGCCGATTGATGTAGAGACATCCTCTGCTCCAAACGACTGCAAAGACAGGATCACCCTGATCTAGCAGCAACACGTCCCCATCGTAACCGGCTGGTCAATTCGACTCCCCCACCTCAATAAATCTCGCCCATACTGCCTAACACTCTGGTTATACCAGTCATCTTTAAACTCAGGCGTCGGAATGTTCATCCGCTCCAACACCACATAAACCAGGTGGATGCAGTCGATTGCTCCATCTGCTCCAGTGCCATCAGCACCTAGGCGATAGGGTCTCCCAATCAGATCAATCACGCCACTCGAACGCTGCTGGTCAAAGGCAAGTGACCAGCAAGCTGCCTTGTTATGCGCTTGCGTGGCACGTCCGCACCAACGGCATCAAACACTGATGCCAGCTCTAGCGTCAACGCTGTGCTGTCCCATTTAGCGCTGACGATCTGCCCGATGTACTGATTAATCAAGGTGTAACCGTCCTTGTCGTTTGGATCGATCAACACGGTACGGACATTGGCGAGATATTCGTCTTGCACTGCAATCGTCGCGAAGGGACGGCTTAGCTCATTGTTTGGAAAAGCAATCGTTGCAGGTTGGTTGTCACCTGACTTGGTGATGGTCACGCCTGAAAAGGCAAACGGCAAAAAGCCAAACTCAACCCTTCGACCTGTGTCTTGCGTAAAAAAGGGCGCGTTTTCACCAACCCAGTAGTTCTGAAACTTGTAATCACCCAAAGTCGTAGGTGAGCGCAACGTCAGATAATGACCAAACGCAAGACCAGCATCACTAGCCTCAATGCCAACGGTCTTGGCAGCACCACCCATCCCAGAGTGGTTTGTGCAGTAATAAAACAGCAGAGGTGCCTTGTAGGCGATCGTGATCTCTGTGTAAGCGCCTGAGCTGCCAGGCGTTCCAGCAGTCGTTACGCCTGTTGTGTACTCCGTTCCACCACCATGGGTGCCATCAGGGGTAGTGCTAAATCGAAGCGGGTGGCCTGTATTGCTGGAATCTTCCTGCGTGAATCGGTAAGTCTTGCCTTCTGTCAGCTCAAGCGTTTCAGCGTCAAGTGAACCACCATCAAAGCGATAGCGATTGCCGCCAGAGCTGGCAACAACAGTTACGGCAAACGTTTGATCTGCCATCAGAGACCAATCCTCTTACGCTGCGAAGTGTTCTGCCTAAGAGTAGTCAAAGCTCGCTGCTCACCTTGTTTTGCGCCGTTAGCTGCAGCCTGCTGCATTCCACGCTGGAACTGGTCAGCAGTCACATAGTCAACGCTGTTGATACGTTCCACGGTGTAGCGAACGTCGATTGGTGCGGCAACTGCTGTTCCGCCACCTTCGCTTGACGTTCCAGAGCCTCCTGTTTCTGGAATGACAGAAGAACCGCGAGCACCGCGTGAATAACGCGACATGCTTTCACGCATCTTGTTTTCTGGGATTACATACTCGCCTTGCCCGCCTTCACCAACCAACGCACGAGTTGGTCCTGAAACATAACCGCCTTCCGCATAACCAGGGATCATTCCGCCCTGGAAAAACGAGGGGCCTGCGACAGACATGTCGCCGTAAGCGCTGCTAGGAACTGAGCTAGCCCCTCCTCCAGCCGCCGCTCCACCAAAGAAATTAAGCGCAATGCCCAGGATCTTCATCTTGATCGCATGAGCGATCATTTCTGCAGCCATGTCCGCAAAGTGATCTGCAGTGCGCTGGAACAAGTTGGCCAACGCTTCCTGGGCAGACATGCTGCCGGTGATCAGTCCCTTAAATGACTCGCTAAAGGCATCCCCGATTGCATTTGCGGCAAGAATCACCTGATTTGCAGGGTCAAGCAGATCGTTAAGAGCGCCCTGAACGCGATCCATCTCTGCTTCAATCTTGTCGCGCCCTGTCTCAGGAGCCAAATCTTCTTCAATCGCACCTTTAGCCTTGCCTTTTTTGCCCTCAAGCTCTTCTCTTCTCTGTTTAAGCAAGTCTAATTGTTTTTCGTATTCAGTAGTAATGCCCCCTGCTGCTTTCAGTTCTAAAATAGTTTCTTCTGTTGAAAGAATTTTGGCGTCTACAAGTTTTAATTGTTTGTCGTAGATTCTGTCTAATTCAAGAAGTTGTTTTTGAAGCTCGATTGCCTGTTTAGCCGCAGCAGGCGTGCTGCCCTCTTGAATTAAGCGAGAATACTCTCGCTCAAACGCCATTTTGTCTTCGTGCTTGTTAATGATGTCATCCAGCTGACTGCTTGCTCTGTCAAAAGCTTTATCAGTGCGTTCCAGCTCCCTTTCAACAGCTTTCGTAGCCCGCTCGATTGCTCTTTGTTTTTGCCTCTCTTCCCGATCGTTTAATCTTGCGCTTTTTTCACTGGATCGAGATATAAGATCAGCCCTTTTATTTTCTAGCTCTTTTAGTTGCCGGGTTCTTTCAAGCTCAATAAGGGCTAAATCAGCACCTTTTTTCTGGGCTTTAGCTCTAGCTTCTTGGAATATATTTGCTTTTTCTAAATTAAAAATGCGGTCGTTTGTTAAATCTCCGTTTAACTGGGCGATTGCTAAATCGTTCTTAGCAATTACGTGTTCGGCAGAACCAACTCTTGCTGCTTCTACTTTTGCTTGTAAACGTTTTTCCTCCTCTTGTCTAATTTTCTTCTGTAGCTCTACCATTTGTGTTTCTATTTTAACCCGCTCCAGATGGCATACCCTTGGCTCCTGCTTGCACAGGTTGCGCTGCGAGTTTCTCTTGCAGTGCTATTTGCCTTGGATCTTTAGATGCTTGGGCCGCACTTAAAAGCGCGCCGATCTCCATGCTTGTCGCTATTTCTTTTACAATCGGCCCCGTTAAACGGGCAATTTGAGCCAAGATTTGCGTAGTTACTTGAGTAAGTGCATTGCTAAAGCGTGTTGAAGCGTCGCCAAAAGCTGCAAGAGCTTCGACGCCTTCGTCACCTACAACTAAAGAAAGCTGTCTAGTTGCTTCTTCAAGCGCTACTTGTTCCCCTGCTAATTCTTCCAAACTCTGGATTGCGTCCTGTGCCGGACTGCCGACCATCCCTAAGGACTCAACAATCGCATCAATATCCGCAGTAGCAGGGTTTAACGCAGCGCCTAAAGAAGCTGCTTGAGCAGCAAGTTGGTCAAATACTCCGCCTAAAACTTGCAGGGCGATGGAAGCAGGACCAAAAGTTGATCCTGAAATGGCCCCGCCCAAAGCACCGCCAAGCGCCATACCTGGACCGCCGCCAAACAATAAAGGAAAGGCACCCGCACTAACGGCAGATCCAAATCTTGCCCTACTTTTTGCTTGTTTGGCTAAAGGAGAACCGGGGATATTCGCCCCTCCCCCTATCGGCATAAAATCAATACCAGAAATTCCAAAAGTCTGTAACCCAGCTTTACGCGCTTTAGGGGTTTTTGGTGCTTTAGGAACAGGCTGGTTTACGCCTTGCAGCCTTTCTTCTTCTTTAAGAAGCTTGTTTTGCCGAGCCAGCTGTTCATTAAATTCTTTTTGAGCAGTGACAAGTGCTTTTACGGCTCTTTCTTCTGCCTGTGTCCCAAAAGCAGCGTTACGAAGAGCCCGCTCAGCTTTTGCTACAGCTTTGGAGTAGTTATTAACGTTTCCAATGTCTTTGGCAGAAAAAGTGCCTTTTAGTGCTCTTCCTGCTTTTATCGTTGCCGCGTTAAGTCTACCTACTTCTTTATTTACCGACTTTAAACTGGTCTTTAATACATTAAGCTCTCGGGCTCCACGAAGCGCAACCTCAATATCTACCTGATAGTTGGCCACAGCGAAACACGCAGAACCTTAGGCTCCAGTCTACCGCGCACTCATTGAGCGCGCCCCTAGCGCCGGTTTTGGCGTTTTGGACTGCTTTTTCCTGCTGCTCGTTGTGTAGCTCGTAGTAAGCGGCCCAGCCAATTAGCTCTTCTTGGGTTAGGTGCTGGGCGAGCTGGGCGACTGTGGTTCCTAGTTCCTTGGCGAGGAAATAGATGAAATACCAGTCGCTGTTAGCTTTTGAGGTCTGCTTTCGCTTCCTCCACCTTGTTCTCAGCCCCGGAAGAGAGCATGGCAAGTTGGATTTCCTGCAGGATTGAGGCTTCGACAGCGTTCTTCAGGGCTGCTTTTTCGCCGTCCTGAAACAAGCGTTTGCCGTCGGCGTCCAGCGACTTTTCGATCATCATGCCCAGTGCAAAGTCGTTGGCGTCGTCAGAGCCGACTTTTTTCTGGATTGACTCGCGCTCAGCGATGGTAAGCGGGTGCCAATAAATTTCAAGCACCACTTCGTCGCCGTCTTTGACTTCGTGCTTATACAGCTGGCTAACGCCGAACTTGTTACGGAGTAGTTCGGTAGCGCGCATAAAGTAGTAGCGTTTGTCTCAATATACTACACAACTGCTGTGAACTGACAAGAAACAATGCCGATGAAGTGCGAGCGGTCTTCTAGCTCCAGCGGAGTTGGCCCGGAAATGTCAGAAACGCGAGGCGCAACACTGAAAGTATCGGTGTAGTTAGACGCATTTACAGATGTAAGGCCGTCAATAACTGCTTCGCTTATGGCAGAAAACACAGACGTACCAGCTGATTTAGGCACGTAGACGTTGCACTGAATGACGCCGGAATAATAATCCTGGCTGCGCCTTGGTTTTGGATGGTGGAACGGTTGAAGTTGACCGTCATCAGGATGTATTTCTTGTCTTTGCCGGGGGTGGTGTACTGAACGTTGTCGTAAACCATCAGTACCGTGTTGTCGGCAGCTGCAACAGCGTCGGTGACTGCTTTTTCGAAGGCCGCGCGGGCGTTTACAAGAGTCATGACTTAGAGCTTGGTATAAGACCCAAACACACTGCTGCTGGATCCAGTTCTGGCAAAAATGCGGCCAGGACGTTTGTCCCCAAAGGTTTGCTGAACCAGTGAACGCATTTCACCTTGGATAAAGTTTGCCACCTTTGGTGACTCCAGGCATAGCCCGCATACTCAGCGGTATTGCCGATATAGACCGTTGGTTGCCGCTTGTAATTGAACTGAGGAACCTCAAAACGAGGTTTGATGCGGCTTTGCGCGGGTTTTTTATCAGTATGAACCACTGATTGCGGGATGGGTCGCGGGTTTTATAAATCGAAGACCACGGAGCAAAGTCCTCCCGCTTGTCCTGAGCACGGACTTTTTGAGTCGATGCTTTCCAGCTGGACGCAAAAAACCCTGTGTCAACAGGACTGTTCTGTTCAGTGCTTAGTTCTTCAACGGCTATTTGGATAAGCGCGTTGTAGTCGTCGTTTATTTTGCGTTCCAGGTCGGTGACTATCTGGCCTATGCCTTTTTTCTTAGCCATCAGAACCTCACTTGGATAGTGAAGAAGTATTCCTGGTCGCCCTTGAAGGTGCGGATGTCAGTGATTTGAGCAACGCGATTAGACCCTGCGTACTTAAGGGTGATGGTGTCTTCGAACGTGGGTTGATTGTCCCCAATCAGATCTGGAGTGATGTAGAGCTTGGCTTTACGTTCTTCGCGTCCTTCCTCTTCCTCGGAGTCCACAAACTCGATTGGTGCGTCAAACGAGTAGGCCGTGTCAGTCGTCGTTAGCGCTCCGGTGCTGGTGTTGTACGTCGGAGATGCTTTGCGGGTGTATGTGATCGTGTGGTCAAGCGACTTGCCCAGGTCGGCAACAACCGACTTGGCAACGCTTTTGAACAGACTGTCGAGTGCGCCTGCCATATCAACCCCTCACCATACGGACCTGATAGCTCCCACTACCGCCAAGGCAGTAAGCACCAAGGTAAGACTGCAGCCAAGGATAAACATCAAACACGTTATTAACTGTTCCCGTACCTGGCTCGAAGTGTTGTACTCGACTTCCATTTCACCGAGCTTGACGGACTTGTATAGCCCCGTGTCGCCTGTCGTCCCAGTGATTGAATCCGTATCGTTCGCCAACGCATTGGCCAGCTCATACGTTGCATATTTGATGTCGTTTGGAATCGCGGAGCAAGCAAGCTCAACACGATCCACGTGATAATTGTTGCGAGGCCAGCTCAACGCTTGGCTCTGATCACAACGATCACCATAAAAATTCAACGTGTCGATCCAGCGCGTGGCTGAGATCAATGCACGATTTTTGTTGTCGTCAGACTTGTTGTCCCACTGCGTGCTGCTTGGGACGGTTTCAAAGTACGCATTGGCTTCTGCCAACGTCACATAGCTGTTGGCTGTCTCACTCTGGAGCGTGGCGTTGATCGTGGCAGCCATATCAGCAAAAAGGGAAGGCCCCACCTAATGGTAGGGCCATTTGTCTCGTCAAGATCAGGACTTGAGGCCGTTATCCAGAGGAGAGTTGACAAAGATCTCAACCATAGGGATGAGGTCGATGTCGTAGGTAGCAGCCCAGTTGCTGCCGGTACGCAGGTTTGCGTTGGTGGGGTTGTCAGAAGCGGAAGACCACTTGGTGCCCATGACGTGATAGGCAGAGTGATAATCCACAGACAGCACGTCCTGCTTAGACAGCACGTTACGGTCAGCTTCGATGCGAAGATCCTGCTGCACACCCTCAAGGATGGTGCCGGACTTCATCATGTAGCAACGGAACTCCTGACGGTTGCCAGTAGAGGTCGGGTCGTTGATGTTGACACGGGAGTCAACGATGACGCGACAACCAGCAAACTCGCCAACCTCACGAGCACCAATGCCAACACCGCCACCACCCCAGGTCACTGCGCCAGAAGCAGCAAGTGCAGAGGTAGAGAAGGTCAGCAGGCCCACCTGATACAGGTAGTAAGCCACAGAGGGTGAACGATTAGAAGATCCATCTCTTCACCGCGCTCACCCAGCTTGGAGCGGGCTTCTGCAACGGTTGAAGCGGTCAGATAGTTGGCTTCAGCAGTAGAACCAGAGCCACCCAGCTGCTTCTCAAGACGGTGATCGTTGAGAGCGGTGTGGAACAGACCGGTCAGTTGCTCGAACAGACGGTCAGTGTTCAGCTTGTTGATGGCGTCAGCCAGCTGGTTGCGAATGTGAAGCATCGGGTCTTCACCAGCGGCCAGGACTGCAACGTCATCCACGGCGTAGGCAAAGCCACGGTGAACGATGGATGCAATCTGAGTTCCGGTGCCGATCTTCTGAGGAGTCAGATAGCCAGCGCCACTGGTGCCCCAGGTGGCGGTGCCGTCAAAGATCTCTTCCGTGGGGGACACAGGGTTGAACTCAGGAACCTGAATCCGGGTGCCACCTTCACGGGCGTCGAGCAGTGCATTACGCACCACAGCGCCAGATTTGATGAACTGGCTGCGTTCTTTGATTGCCTCAGCCACATAGGTGCTGAGATTATTCCTTTTTACGATGTCCGCCAGAAGGACACCGCCGGAATAATTCTGAAATGGTGCGGCCATTTCTTATTCGGGATTGAGGTTTGCGGGGTTCAAGTCACGGACTTGAGATGGTGTCCCACAGGGACTATTTACCGGCCTCTCGCTTGAGCACAGCTGCAAGGTCAGGATCGGTAGCTTCCAAGGCCATTTGCCTGGTTAAGTTAATACTACCTTCCAACCAAGGATTAGCGATACCTGCGGCACCAGCAGTTCCTGTAGTTGGCTTAGCCCCCATGCCAGCTTGAGCACTTGGTTTGAAGTGATGCTCAAAACCAGAACCGGGGTTTTTAAGCTTGGCAAGGTAGACATTGATGTCTTCCTCGACACCACCGTTTAAAACTTTGACGCTGCCGTCATCTGCCTTCTTCAGATTGCCCTGAACAAGTTGCAGCATCTGATCAGCGTTGATCGCACCAGATTGGCTAATTGCCGACAGCGCAGATGTTTTCATCGCTGCTGTTTCGTTAGAGGTGCGAAGCTCTTCCAACTGACGTTGCAAATCAGCAATTTCTTGCTGTTTGTCCTGTGCAGTTTTGTTTGCTTCTTCCCAAAGGTCTTTCCACTGCCCTTGGTCCTCTAACGTCTTGCGACGTTGCTCGTCTTGTTTTTTGTAAACGTCGTCGAGCTTGCCTTTGATGCCTTGGAATTTTTCCTCAGCTTCAGTGGCACGCTGTTGCAACGCTTGAATTTGCTGCTCGTAAGCAGAAACATCAACGTTGACGGTGTTTGCAGTCTCAGCCACGGGCTGCTCAGAGGACGCCACGGGCGTCTCCTGAATGACTTGTTCTTCCATTACTAGAAAAGAATTTACTCTTCTACCTTACTTGCCTTTGCTTTTTTAGCGGCAGGCTTTTTAGCGGCAGGTTTTGCAACAGGTTTTGCTGATTTCTCAGAAGAAGGATCCCATGAATCAACAAGTTCCCACTTATAGGAACCATCAGCTGCAATACCTTGTCGAGAGACTTGGCCATGAGTAAGTAGCAGCAATAGCTCTACTGTAACTCTGGCGCGGAATCTGGCGACTCAGCTGCTGTTGGCAGGATTTCGCCCTGAACCAGCATGTCGCGGAACTCTTCGCGATCAATCACGTTGTCCTCAAACAGCTGGGCCATTGCTGCAATGTCTTGGCCAATCAGACGCTGCAGGTCGAAGTCACGGCTGATCTTCACCTCAGGCGGCTCAAGGCCAAGTAATCAGCAGCCATGTTGTAAGCCTTTTGCAGGCCGGACTCCAGATCCATCGACACCATCGACAACATCGAGTTGGTGTCAATCCGATCCAAGCGGCGTGCGTCTGCAGACTCGGCAACAAACTTCTGCTGGCTCAGCGTGCTAATGCCTAACGTCGCCATCTGTTGCTGTAATTCTTGGATTTCAGCCGATTGCGCCTCAAACGCGCTTGCCGCAGGCTCCACGTAATAGACCTTGTTACCCGGCTGGGTCGCCATCGCGTAATTAACGCTAATAGCCATGTCTTTTGTTTGATCGTCCCACCCTTCGAGGACGAGCATCGGTTGCGAAGCGATGTGGAGACTGTGGATAAGATCCGCTTGCCGCTGATAGTGGGCCAGATTGAGATGAGCAATGTCCAGTAGCGGTGGCTTACTGGTCAACGTATCGGTTTTGTTTGCATAAACCGTCACCAGGGGAATCTCCCCAAGCGAGAAATCGCCTGACTCAACCAGCTCGTACTGCGCCGTAGCGTCGGATTGATCGAAGGAAGAGGGATATGGGAAGTTCCCTTGCATCTCTTTCTTTTGCTCTTCTTGCCTAAAGATGCGATAACGACCTGGCTCGATGACACGGACTTGGTCATAAACCTTTTCTCCGAACTCACCGTCAGGGACTACAGCCTTTTCCCCAATCCGAACTTGCGTAAGGTTTCCGTAATTGGCTTCGCGGTCCAGTCGCCAACCGTACACGTCAGTCGGATCCACCTCAATCCAATAGGGCCGACGATTAAGAGCACGCTCCTCTGCAAGACTTCTCGCGCCCGAAGGCGCAGGAAAATCAACCAGCGTGTGGCAGTGCCCATACGTCAGGGCACAGATCAAGAGTCGTCGAGCGTACTCATCTAAATCTGAGCCACACCCATCAACGTCTTTGTTAAAAACATCTGTCCAATAGGGATCACCTTGGACGCTAATTGGTTTTCGCAGGATTAACCCAGCTGCTGCACGAAGCAACCGCTGCGTATAAGGCGTAAAAACAGAGCGATTAACCCGCGCTAAATACGCGCTGTAGTCCTCACGGGGCTCTAGAGGCAAAAATGCCTCACAGTTGTCGCGTAAATACTCCGTGCCGTTTGTAACGGCCTTCATGATCTCCCAGCCCTTCATCTGGTCGATCACGGCCCGTGTTCGCACGAACGGACTATCAACACTTCCCATATAGGAAGAGCTGACAAGATGCGTTCTAACGAGACCGGGAACGGAGTAAGTCATGACACCTCAGAGTTGAGTTACTAACAGCCCCATCGACGACGGGCTGCTTTACCCCGTTCACCTGTCCAGTTACGGCTTCGAGCGCAGAAAGAACGCTTACGGGCAGCTTCTTCCTTTGTCTTTGGCTTGCCTGTAACCGGCGGTTTCAAATTGGAACCTGTTTGCCGGTTGTACTTAGCCCGACCTTTAGCGGTCAGGCCAGCACCCTTACTGGCAGGCAGTTTTTCGCCACGGCCAACACTGAGGTTGGGACCACGCTTACGCTTTTTGCGCTCTGCCATCGTTCTAACCCTTATTCAAGGTTGGAGGTGATAGCGCCGCTGGTGATGAAGTTGCAGGTGGCAACAACCAAATCGCCAACAGTAGACGCAATATCCATACTGGTGATGATGCCTGCAAAGCTCACGCTGTCGGTGCCAGAGGTGGTGCCGGTGGTAAACAGCTCAAACGTGGCGTCTGCAGTGTCGTTAGCCGTAATAACGTCTTCAATAAACGCTGCTTGACCAGTTGCGTCTGGGTCGTACACCAGCTCAACCGTGCCAGAACCTGAAATCAGGCTGCCAACAAATGCACGAGTGGTGTCACCATGATCGGTAACGTCCAACGTGTCTTTGGTGATGTTCAGCGTCCAGCTGCGAGTGCCAACAATGGTTGCATTGGAAGAACCAGCAGCATCAAACTGGACCGCACCTTGCTCTCCGCGAAGGATGGCCATGATTAGACATAGGAAGGTCTATACGGTTGATTCTAACCGCTCACAACCCACAAGCCATCTCAGGATTTCTTCTTTTTCGCTTTTCGCCGCCGATGTTGATAAGAAATCTTCTTTGACCCTGTTTTTTCTTTTTTAAAACGAGCCTTTTCTGCAGGACTCATTTCTTTTGTGGTTTTTGGCGTTTTATCTGACACCCTGCGTGATGGTCTGCACGCTGGATAAGCCCTGTCTTCGCCTTTGGAGCGGCCACAAGGCTTCCCGGTCTTTATATCGACCCATTTCTCGTCAAACCATCGGCCAAGACCACCACGGCCTTTACTTTTTGGTTTTGCGGGTTTTCGTGGTTTTTTTCGTTCCGCCACTGGTTGCCTTCCGGTAGGTGCCACCACGCTTCTTATATTCGCGCACCAGCCACGCATTTGCATACGCGCTCGGATAAACCGCGAACTTGCGCTTGGCTTCTGCCTTAACTCGGCTGTAAAGCGCCTTGTTTACTGGGACGTTTTCACTTGCCACAGCTGCACCGCATCTTCTTGCTGCCCTTCTTCATACCCTTCTTCTTGCCGTTGGGTTTTTTCTTCCCACCAGCTCCGTAATGACCAGGCATGACGACTAGGCAATGGGTTACACCCAGTTTAAACAGCTTTGGACCCGTATTCCAGCGTTACGCGCCGTTTTCTGCCGCTAGGTGAGTTCCAACGGAAAAACCTTACTTGCACTGAGGGATGAAGCTCCTCCTCAGGGGATTGCAGCGTTTTCCAACGGTGGTCGCACTCCAAACAACGTCGCTCACGCACACAATCGTTGTCCTGTGACGTATAACGTCCCATCACCTTGGACTCTGCTGACCCACATTTCGGGCAGAGAGGCGCGTTGAGTGGACGAAACATCCTCAATACAAACGGTATGACGTTGTCCCCAGCGTTTCAGGCTTCGCCAGGTTGAACTGTTGAAGCACAAGATACCCGAAGGCGTCAAAAGCATGGTCTACTCCCAGATTTTTGTTAGGTAGGCCCGTTCCAGGGGCGTAGGTGAGGGTGCGGAGGGATTTGATCAGTTCTTTGCAGCGGGGGTGGATTTTTACGCGGCGTGCGCCGGATGCGTCCATGAGGCCGGTGTTGACGGCGGTGATTTTGTCGCGGATTTTCCAGGGAGAGCGGGGAGATTGGACGGTGAAACCGCTGCGGCGCAGGATTGCGTGGTCGGTGACGCCAACGCCGCTGGTTTTGCGCGCTCCACCCGTGGGGTCGGGGCAGGCGATGACGCGACGGTCTACGCCGTAGCGGCGGGTAACTTCTTCTGCGAAGTCCCAGGTGGTTGCGCCGCCTGTGAGCATGATTTCGTCGAAGACGTAGAGGGTGTCTTTGTCTTTGACGGCGCAGATTCCGCTCATGGGGTCCACGTTGAAGTCCACGCCCAGGAGGAGGGGTTGGATGGAGATGTCTTTGGCGTCGGTGGAGATGTTGTCGTCGGAAAAACTGATGGCGACGAGGCCGGTTAGGTTCTCGAAGGACGCTTCGAATTCCTGGCGGAACGTGCGCGGGTCAAGTTGAGCGCGGGCTGCTTCAACTTCGTCGGCTGGGACGTTTCCGCCTTGGATGGTGGTGTAACACCAGCGCTTCCATTCGTTGGTTGGGTCATCTTCGCAGTAGCACCAAAGGTCGTAGAACCAGCTGGCCGTTCCATCCGGGGTGGAAATGAACAGTGCCCAGCCTTGTTTGTCGGCCAGAGCGGGTCGAATGACTTCGAACCAGACCTCAGCGTCCATAAATGCGGCTTCGTCGAGCACGACGCCGGACAAACTGCGGCCACGCAAGGCCATTGCGTTCTCTGTGCCCTTTAATTCAATGGTTGAGCCGTTGACTAGCTCTATTTTTAGGTCGGTTTCGTTTTTAGTTTTGATCCAAGCTTTGGGAACAAGCTTTTTAAGGACTTTCCAGGCAATATCCTTCGCCATCCGGTAGGTGGGGGCGCAGTAGAAGAAGGTTTCGCCGGGGTTATTGATCGCTCCACGCAAAAGTTCGACGCAGGAAAGGTATGACTTTCCGAAGCGGCGGCCTGCAACGAGGACGCGGAATCTGTGTTCGTCGGTGAATACTTGCCCCTGTGCCCAGCGGAGACTAAGTGGGGGTGCATTTTGTACGGCCATGGTATTACATTAACTGCTTTTTCAACCCCTACCCCCGGGTGGGTGTAGTACAATCAAATAATCTTGGGTGTATCAGTAAGTTCCCCGCGCTTAGTACAAACGCACTACTTTTGCAACCCTACCCCCGTGTGACAGTTGCACCGACTGGCACACAGTACAGATTTACTAAAAAATTTTCCGAAAAATCAGAATTTTCTGAGCGTGTGACAGCTGACACAGTGTCACAGTAAACCTAGCACAAATAATTTTCGGTAGTAAAATATATTTAGCAACACACAGTTGCTAACACTAACTCACCCAAAGTTATGTCTTCCAAGTTGTGTTTTCTGTCCCTGATTTCTCTCGCTTCACTAACAATTTTTGCCGGTAAATTCTTCCATGCTCAGGATGAACTAGCCTACCAAAATTGCATGAAAAGTAACAACCACCACAGCTACTGCAAAGTGTTAGTCTGGGGTCGCTGAGTTACTAACTAAAACTCCCGCAAAGTTAGCTACACTCTGCGGGAGTATTTTTGTACCCAAATTTTTATAGTACATATGTATTGTAATACTTAGTAAGAAATGTTTGCTAACTAAGTGTTATAGTACACATGTATTGTAACAAGAACCTTGACAATTTATTGAGATTGATTCTCATTCTCGATTCGGATGTCTAGAGTCGGGACCTGCAGCGCCAGCTGCTCCGGCGCAGCTTCGCCTATTACGCGGCCCATGTCGCCTAACAGCGTTGCGACAGTTTGGAAATGTCCCCTTTTAAGGGCCTTCTGAACAGTTGCGAGGCGCAGCGCTTGCAATTGGTTCAGCAATTCTTCACGTGTTCCGGTTTGTTCCTCCTTCAGAAGCTCCATTGCGCGCCGGTAGTCTTCATGTCCGGTACGTATAGAGACACCGAAGCGAGACGCCAATTTTTCGCAGATCTGAATTCTCGTCCCACCTTCCAAAATGTAGGCATAGGCAGCCTGGGCTCTCTCCTCTACGCGATGGGCTGCGCCCTTGCCCTTGCGCCACCGCTTCGACTCATCATCAGCAACGCTGGTCTTTCTTTCTTCGGTGTTGTTATCAGCCACGGCTGGCATTCGTAGACCTTCACTAATACTAACCGGCCCGCTCCAGCTCGCTAGGCGCTGGGGGTTGACACATGGTCTCCACTATGTGCTACACTGTGGGAGTACTGAACACAGCCCACCCATGGCTCAAACCCCGACACAAAAAATCGCTCTAGTCCTTGCTGAACTGCAACGACTGGACGATCTGCTCAGCACTCTCTGGCATGAAGACAGCAGACGGGAAGTCACAGCCCGTCGCCGTGCTGTCGTTGCCGTTGGGCAACAGATCCAAGACGTAACCGGCGAAACCTTCAGCGCTCCAGCTGAACCCAAACATCCTCGGTTTGCTCACCTTTAATTCACTCATTCAGGAGTCCACCCATGACCCTCTCAGACGAAGCCCGCGAACTAGAGCTTTACGCCACCAACGTTGAAGTCTGGTACGCGCCAACCATCAAGAACCTTTCCAAGCATTGGAAGCGCGGCAACTTCTCACTCGATCTCGCGATCCACTCAATCGAAAAGTATTGCCTGACCCCTGCGGCGAAGCAGTACCACCGCGAGAACGGCAGCATGGCCGACGCTTGGCACGACATCTTCCCTAAAGCCGTCCGCCTAGAAGCTGCGGAATCAATCGCACGCTCCTGGGTTGAAGAATTCAAACTCGGCAACCTTTGGGCTTGATCGTCCAACTTTCCAGAAAATCCAGTTTTGTTCCACCCATGAACCACGCAATCCGCACAGAACAGCTCCACACCTTTGACGATGTCCCACGCTTAACCATTAACAAGTGGTACATCACGGGACACAGCGACTGGGACAGCACCGCACGGGTAACGGTCCAGATCGCAACCGAAGCCGACGGCGTACCAGCTGCCATCGAAACTTTCCTGGCTGGCCTGCATGGCTCCAGCTATCGCAGCAAAGAAGACATTGAACTTCTGCGGCGCTTCGCTGGCGCGATGGGCCTGGAGTACACCGACGCTCCAGGGATCAAGTGATGGCTACCCAAGCAGAGATTCAGCATCGCCTTAGCTACGCGCGGGCGATGCTCGAACGCGGCGTACCCGTCGCTTCAGTCGCAACGCTCCTCAGCGCGCGTTACTTCGTTTCACGCTCCACGGCCTACACCGACATCACCGACGCGCAGCAAGAAATCCAGGAATCCGACGACGGCCCAGCCTTCGAAGAGATGGAGCCCTGCAACCCTGCGGGAGTGCTGGCAATGCTTCAGCACCGCTTAGAGATCGCCATCGCAACCGGCGACGATAAGCAAACGTGCCAGCTGATAAAAGCAATAGACACCGCCAAAAAATGGCAGGGCTACAACTCCGATTCCGTTTCTCCCTTCGCATGAACTACCCCGACATCGACGACGCTCCACTGCCCTTCGAGATCTACACCGAAGAGGAACTAGAGCAGATGCAAATCGAACAGGAGCAAGACGACTGGGAACGCTCCATCCCAACGCCTGCTGACCGCAACACCAACCTCAAATGAACTACTTCCCCAATCGCCTTACAGCCGCCGCGCCTAAGTCATCAACGCTCCAGGTATGGAAGCCTGTAGATCGATGGACACGTGCTAGTTCTACCGGTCGTGTCATTCGTTGCCCGCATTGCGGCCACGAAAAACGCGTGTATCACTTCTCATGGTGTGCGGTGACGTGCCAGGGCTGCCATCGCATGGTGGATAAGTACGAATGGAGCCAACACCGCTGATGGCTTTCCTATCCAATACAGGCCGTGCGTTTCTGGCGAACCAACCAGACGACCCACGTCCCACCCCTGAAGAACAACGGGAGTGGTTCAAACGAGTCCGCCGCATGAACAAAATGCACTTCACAGACCACGAACTTGCCTTGCTGGCTGATTCTGTTTTTTGGGAAATGGAATTCTTAGGACGTGCCCAGTGGAAAGACACGCCACGATCTAAAAAGCTCCAGGCAATCCAAGACCGCATCCACAACTACCTAGAAACTTCTGGGTACTACAAAGAACGCGCAGACCTCGTATGACAAAGCTCAACACCTTCACGCTCCAGGAGCTTCACTTACTTGCAGACTCCCTTTATTGGGAGTTTGCGGTTTTCGAAAAAAGTGGATGGGCTGACTCAGCACGTGCCAGGCAAATGGCAAAGCTTCAGGACAAAATCCACGCATACATCGATCAAAAATACGGGGTGAGCCAAGCATGAACAAAATTCAAACGCTCCAGCAAATGCCAACCTTCGTGGCACCCACAAGAGGTGAGACTCGTGTATCTCACCTATAGATCAAACATGTTGGGGATCATGCGCTGTCAAACATTGGCAGCGTCCCTCAATGAGGCTGTGACACGTGCCAGGAGAAAGTACGGACCAGGTGATCTCAGCTCTTGGGGTACTAGAAAGCTCCCGATTGTTGGGGGAATGGTTGGCGGCGGTGAGCTGCTACGCGGCAAACGTGACATCGACTTTCCAGACGACGTATCCCGGATCTACCCATGACAAAACGTTCCATGCCTTACTACTTCAAGGAAAATGGTTGGACTATCAACCTCACCGCTGAGCAGTACAAATCGCTTCGGGCAGGTTTCGAAGAACGTGCCAGGGATGGTGATGCTGAAGCACGCCGCCGCTTGAAGGGTTTCGGTCCAGCTCCTCAGGCATAGGGCCAGCAGAGCGTCGTGTCGCCCAGCCAGACATCTTCATCGTTGATGTCGATAGGCCGGGCGGCGACGTACTCGCGGAACAGCTGTTTGAGACGTTCCAGGGTTATCCCTAGGTCCCTTGCTTGTAGGGCAACGTTGGTCTGTCCCTTGTAGAGACGATCAAGCGCTTCTTCTAGTTCTTGAGGGCTTGCTGAGCGTTCCAGATATCCATTCTCTCTAACCATTGACACTCCGCCCCACGTAATTCTAACTCACTAAGCAAGCGGACTTGCGGTGCTCCGCTGCGCCGTGCCACCACAATGGCCCCCGTCTTTGGCTTGATCCCAGTCAGGGTCTGGAGTCCCAGGGAATACGCTCCAGCCTGGCAGATGTAGTTAGCCAGCATGTCCTCGCTACGTGCATTCACGCTGGTTTTCCAGTCAGCGATGCAAAGGGTGCCGCCGACATCGAGCAGAGCGTCAGCCGTTCCAGCCCAGCCCCGTGGGTCATGTACGGAGAACTCGATGGCATGAATGGCGGTTACGTTCTCTCCGATCCAAGTCCGTAGACCTCGGGCGTAGCCAGAGGCGCTCCAGGAGACCCTAGGAGCCCCTTGAATGGCTTTTTCGATGGCCAGGTAGTGATTCCCTTAGGGGCACGTTCCAGGCCGTCATCTCCAGTCCTCCAGCTTCCTCGCTTGTTAGCGCTATTACGCGCGAGTTTCGCTGCTGTCTTGAGGACGTACTCCGCGTGATCGTGAGCCAGAGTCCCGCGCTGGCAGGCAATATCACGCTCCAGGGCAGAGCCTGGCTTTTGAATCCATCTATCCAGTGCATCTTTCTGCCATTGCGGGGAGGTCTCCTTAAGGATGTGAGTAACTGAGGCGTAGGTGTTGCCTAGTTCGTCTCGGTAAACGCGATGCGGGCCGGAGTCATCACGAACCAGGCTCCAGCGGCGGAGTCCGGCAAGGGCGTTCTGTGTGTCAGCGGGCATCGGCTAGTTCGGCTTCACGTGCCAGCCATGCACTCTGTAATTGATGAGCTTTGGGCTCGATCAGATGCATTGAACTGACTACTCCAGTGAAGTCTCCCACTGAAATGGCGATACAGCCATCATCCAGAATTGTTGTGATCGTCTCTGGCAAAGGTCTCTCGTAGTGACGATCCATTTACGCGGCGCTTTGGCCGATTGTAAGTAATACAAAGGGGGCCGTTAAGCCCCCTGTATGAATCATTCAGCTTTGAAGGGATTCTCTCCGGTCAAGAGCCGACTGATGTCAAAACCAGCGGCGCGGGCATCGGTCCAGGAGGATTCGATGCTGTCCTGGGTGCCCTTCTTACGCGGCACTGGGCGCAGGCTGTAACGGGTTTCTAAACCGTTGCCCTCTTTGCCCATAACGAAGTCCCACTCCAGCAAGTTGGCGTAGTCTCCATTTGGGAGATGTCGTCCAGTTCGTTCTGCAGACTCTTCTGAGAGAGCTGCATAATTTGGACGCTGCTGGACTCGTAGTTGTAGACGGGAACAGCGATGGCGAACTTGACCTTTTCGGGAGCGGTACCTTCGCGGTTGAGGCGACGGCTGAACTCCGGACCCATTTCCTCTTCAATGTCCTCGGGACTGGGATCGTCGCTGAAACGAAAAGCTTGACGCCACCTTCAGATGACTCACCCCAGCACTCAAAAAATTCAAGGGGCTGGTCTTCCAGGAGAGCGAAGCGGACGCTGCCGCCGCTCTGAATCTTGGAGGGGTTGAGGTAGCCGCCGCCGGAACCGGCAGTGATGGCTGACTTGTTTTTGGATGAGATAAAGCCCATGGGGTCCTTTGCTGTGGGCGCATTGCCCGGTGCTCTAACAATGTAGCAGGGCGTGAGGGGTTTGCAACTGCTATAGAATGGAAAAACCCCTGGGAGCCGGAGAAGCACCCAGGGGTATTGATTAAACATTCCACGACCACACTGTAGCAAATGGATCTCGTCAGTTTCATTCGGAGCCTGCCCAAGCATTGGGCTACTGCGCCGATCTATGCCAATGGCGCTGTCATGCCCAACGGCAAAAAGGCTGAAGGCAAGTCTCCCCTTGGGCGTGCTGCTCACGACAACTTGACGCCTGAGTTCACAGCTCAGCACATTGAGAAGCACCCTGAAGAATTCAAGCTGTCGGCGTTTACAGCGGCACTCGTTCAGGCGGACTCGTCATTTTTGATGTGGACGCCAACCTCGGAGCCATTGAAGAGAAGTGGGGCAAGGATCTAGAGAACGCTCCACGGATTACTTCACCGAAACCGCACGCGGCCAAGTTTCTATTTGTTGTCCCTGAAGAGGATCGGCTGACTGTTTCTGACCTCAGCCACGCTGCTGGTGGACACGAGGGTTGGGAAGTGCTGTGGGGCAGGCAGGGTCTGCTTTTTGGTGCTTACAAAGATGAAGGTGAGTACACCTTTAGTGGCGATGTAAATAACATCCCCGCCGCTCCTGAATGGCTGTTAGAGCGGATGCGTGAGCAGTACCGCAAGCTGCATGAGCGCGGCGATACTCGCAAGCTTCGCGATAGCCGTTACTCCAATCGTTCCAGGGAGGAGAAGATTGAGATTGCTCGGAGTTGCTTGAGTGTTATCGAGCCTCGCGGTGCCAACAGCGAGCAATTCTGGTGGGAAATCGGGGCAATGATTCACAGCGAGCTGCCCAATGAGGATGGCTTGAAGCTGTGGGAAGAGTGGAGCCGTCGCGACAATGAGTACGCCGACGACTGGAAGGATGGGCACAACCCCTGTGCTCGTCGCTGGGAGGACGGGTTCCGTGGGGGCGGCCTTGGGTTTGGGTCGTTGATTCGTCAGGCCGATCTGGTGGATCCCAATAAGACCCGATTTCAAAGGGACGGTCTTGCACGATTGGTGGAAGAGATCGAATCGACGCCGATTAAATACAGGATGGACTATCTCTCGGGCGAGGAATTACTCGCGCGGGCGGAAGAATTAGAGCGCACCATTGAAAACCCTGCGCTGCTTGATCAGGCCAAGACTGCGCTGGCTGCTGAAGCTGGACGGCATCGTGAAGGTGCTGCGGCGATTGATCGTCTACTCGATACGCATCTGACGTTTAAGCGCAATAACGAGTACCAGGCAAAGGATTTGAGAGAGCTGGATGATGCTGACTTTGAGTACATCATTCCAGGTATTCTTCCGAAGCTTGGTTGTTGCTAGTTCACGCTGATGGCGGCACGGGTAAATCAGCCATGTGCCAGACACTTTGTAAGCACATCAGCCAGGCTAAGCCGTTTGAGGTTTACGGGGCGCTGGAGAAACTGCCGAAGGGCCGCTGCCTTTGGTTGAACGGTGACCAAAGTGAGCGGATCGTGCGGCGGCAATTTCACGCGATTGGCGTTGAGTCAGGCGTTGATGTTGTGGGTGAGTGGGACATGCAATGGTTCCGTCGGTTTTGCAAAATCCAGGAGGGGGCGTTGATGACAACGATGTCTACACCCCAGGTAAGTACGACCTGATCGTGATTGACAGCCTTGACGGCTGCAATGATTCCAACCCCTACGAAGAAAACCGGCGAGAGTATGCGCTGCCTTTGAAGCGGTTGGCACGACGCAACGGACAGGACTTTGGGGCTTGCACGATCATCGTGATCCACCACAACAACCGCAACGGTGGGTTTCGTGGCACCAGCGCCATCAAGGCGGCGGTTGATGAGACGTGGAACATGCAGAGGATTCCCGTTGACAAGACGGTGGAGATGGGCGTCCCAGTCAGCTCCAGGCTCATCACGGTGGAGAAGTCACGGGACGACCGAGAAGGGCACCAGATGGTGTTCAGCCTCATGGGCGACTTCACCTACAAAATCAGCGAGGTTCCTGAAACTGAAAACACCGTCAAGTTCCCGACGCCGAACCAGCTGATGAAGGACGTGCTCGGCATGATGCGGAAGACGGGGCGGGTGGTCTGCCTAAACGATCTGGTGGATGACGAGGTTCTGGGCGGAACGCACAAGCGTCGTGGCCTAGAGCATGTGCTGAAGCGCTTGGAGAGCTTCAAGCTGACTGAGCGATGCGCGGCTCCTGAGGACGCCCCAAAACGTAAAGGCCGACAGCCGGTGTATTACCGCGCGACTGGTAAGTACGGGCCAGGGGTCTTCTCGAAGCGCTCTCACGCGCGTGGGGAGTCGTTGGTTTTTGACGGAGAAAACAAAATCCCCTCTCCTGGAACGGATTTAAAGCACACAGCACCGTCGGAAAAAGAGAATATCGGAAATAAGACTGATGCGCCGGATCTTATTTCCGACGAAAGAGTTTTCCGACAACCCCGTGTGGTTAAGAACCTTCCAGCGCAAGCGAAGTGCCCTTTTCCGACAAATCTCACGTACTTAAGGTGGATGACACCTGGGACGCCTGGGATTAATCCTGCCGGCGGTCAGTAGCACAACAAGGGCTTCGGTGCTAGATTCGAGACGGATCTAGGAACAGTGCGGAGGAACGTCTGATCACGTTCCTCCTGCATGGGTCCGTTGTTTTTCTGCGCCAACAGCCATGCTTACCAAGGTTACACCTCGGATTGAATTCGATCATCTAACTCAGGAGTGGAAAATTCCTGAGGTATGGAAAGACTGGGGGTACATAGTTAACCCAAGCAATTATCCCGACCCAAATTTTGACGTTTTTAAGGATGAGTTTGATTTTGAACTCATAGACACACGCGGTATTTTGTACCGGTATAAAAACCATATCATGGGTAGCTCCAAAGAATATATTAACGCGCAAGGAAAATCTATTATACGAAATATGACTCCCAAATGTTACCAGTATTTTTTGTTTGCTAAGGCTGCTGTACGGTTAATTAACGATCCATCTTTATACCGAGAAGCTCTAGAAAATAAACTTAACGGCACAATCGTGATCAACTACTTAAATTTGTGTAACATATTTGATCTGATACCCACTGTTACAGCAGACGTACAAACAGAACTGTATAGAAATTTAGATAGAAAAAAGCATTTGGTGTCGGCTGAATTTGGGGCTTGTATGGCTCGGGTATTTAACGCTACATCTGGCCTTCATTTACACGCAGCTGGAAAACAATATGAGCTGAAAATAGAAAGACGAGAAGATAAATACGCTTTGTGCCCTAGTTGTGGATCTATATACACGCAGCTAACGCGCGACGTAGTGGAAGCAACAGATGAAAACTACCCTGCAGTAAAAGAAAAACTTATTAAACAGATTGAATATGACAGGCATAGGCGCGAAATGGTTGATAAAGGCTTACAGTGTGCTACTTTGTGCATAGGGTTTATCGAGCTGTGACCGAAAAACAGATCCAAGCCACCATCAAGACGGCCCACCATTACGGTGGGTCGTTTCTCAGCAAAGTTGCTGAAGCTGCTTTGAACGCTGACCCCCGTAATCGCGACCGCGTTCTGGATGCTTTTCCAGAAATTGTTGCCAAGTACGGCCCAGGCAGCGCCTTTTACAACGAGTACCTTTGAGCATGAAAAGGATCGAGATCACGGTTGACGACGCTGATGCGGATCGTCTGAAGTCTGAAGCTGAGCAGTTGGGCATTTCACGCTCTGACTTGCTGCGCGAGCGTGTCACGCGAACTCCTGTTTCCACAGACAAGCTGCTGACTCCTTCTGATTTCCACAACCTTGTGGAACGCACCCGTCGCAGGCTGGTCAAAACGTTGACCGCCGTCAAATCGAAGGCATCGTCGCGTACGTTTTTAGTGAATTGGTTAGTTAAACGACTGGTTCGGGTGCTGATGCGCAGGCGGGGCCATACTCCCTTTAGGCGAGTCGCCAACATGAAACACCAGGTTCAATTCCAATACTGCAAGGTTGAATCGCCTGCCAGTGCGGACGCTTTGGCCCTGGTGCGTTTTACCAGTTATGACAGCGACGACAAAGCCCTAGCTGTCGAACAAGTCACGTACCAGGACAATCGCATGGGTCATCAAGACTTTGAGATTCAAGTGGCGGCTGCGCTGGACTGCGGGATTGATGTGGCTGTAATGACGGCGTATGACCTGGATTATTTTCCGCTTATCGAAAGCCTAGTAAGCTCTTGATGTGCTACATTGGTGTGCGTCATCGACACCACCCATGTCTCCTCAAGTCTTTCAGGGCATTGAGCACCTGAGCAAGATCAGCACAGCTCAGTCCCTCTGCTTTGACACAGAAACGCTCCAGTTGCAGCCTGAGCGCGGCAGGTTGCGGCTCCTGCAGTTAGGTGCGCGGGATCGCGACATTATTGTTCTGATCGACTGCTTTCAGCTTGATAAGGGCGACTGGGCTGATCTCCGCCAGTTCTTCCGCTCTCCAAACCGATTCTGGTTGGCCCATAACACTGTCTTCGATCTTGGCTGGCTCCAGGAGCACGACATCTATCCGGCTGGGTGGGTCCGTTGCTCCATGCTGGCCAGTCGACTTCTCACCAACGGCCTGCCTAATACGAAGCACGGTCTCGACAGCGTTGTAAAGCGCTACCTCAAAAAAGAGCTGTCCAAAGAGCAGCAGCGTTCTAACTGGGGTGGCGACCTCAGCAAAGAACAGCTGGATTACGCGGCCAACGACGTTGCTGCTCTGATGGAGCTTGACGCAATCTTGGAGCACCGGATCAGTCGCGACAGGCTCGGACCAGCCTTCAAGCTTGAGTGCCGCGCGCTACCTGCGATGGCTCAAATGTGGCGCACAGGTTTGCCCTGGAACGCCGAGAACTTGCAACAGCGCAAGGTCGATTACGAGCACGACATCAAGGGCTTGGCCAAAGACTTCGTGCTGCAGCTGGATGCTGCTATGCCGGAAGAGCACAAGCTGCCGCGTGATGACGATGGCAGCTTCAACCTGCGAGCCAAAGATGAGGGCAAGGTGCGGGACGGCACGAAGAAGTACGCAGGCTTCAACATCAACAGCCCGAAACAGCTTGTGGAAAAACTCACCGTGCTGCTAGGCGGTGAGCCCCCTCGTGATGCCAACGGTAAACCCAGTGCATCCAGGCAGGCACTGCGTTCTTACGCCGCAGATCACGAGGTCATCCAGATTTACTTGGAGTGGAAAAGGTGTGAAAAACGCCGCCAGATGATCGAGTCGATCCAGGAAAAGATGGACGACACCGGCTTCGTGCGTGCCAGCTATATGCAGTTGGGCGCAGAGTCAGGCCGTATGAGCTGCATCAAACCCAACAATCAGCAGATTCCGCGTGACAAGCAGTTCCGCAGTTGCGTTGAAGCGCCGGAAGGTTGGCTGCTGGTTGACGCTGACTTCGGTCAGATGGAGCTGCGCCTTGCTGCGGCGGTGGCGAAGGATGAGCGGATGATCGCTGCGTTCCAGGCTGGGGAAGATCCGCACACCGTTACTGCGGAAGCCATTGGCTGCGATCGTCAGACCGCAAAATCAGCCAACTTTGGTTTGCTGTACGGCTCTGGTCCCGCAGGTCTGCGTAACTATGCAGGCGGCATGGGCATCACCATGACGCAAGAAGCGCAGCGGAAATCAGAGATGAATGGCTTGGCGCGTTCCAGGGAGTGGCGGAATGGCAGAAAAACAACGCAGCAGAGGCGGATCGCACGAAGTACGACAAGTGGGCGGAGACCAGGATTCCGCTTTCAGGAATGCGGCGCTATCTGCAGGGCGACATGAATCGGCTGACTGTCAGGTGCAATACGCCGATTCAAGGGGCTGGCGCTGCCATCCTTAAGTGCGCTTTGGGGAACCTCTGGCCGAAGGTCAAAGCGGCAGGCGAAGACACCGTGCGTATTGCTGCTGCGGTGCATGACGAAATTCTGTTGCTTGTTAGGGAGGATGCGGCTCAGGAGTGGGCGGCGACCCTAAAACAGGTGATGGAGGACGCTGAGGCCAAGTGGCTCGGAGAGATTCCTGCGCTAGCTGAGGTGTCTGTCGGTAAAACCTGGAGTGAGGTTCACTGATGATCAGTGTTTACTGCACAGACGATGGGTGGTTTTGTTCTTGCGCGGGGCGGGTAACGTACCACCAGAATCTGCGTGAGGCGATGGATGCCGCGTACAGGCAGGCAATTAGTGATGGAGCGGCTAAACAAAGCCATCCGAACAGCGACGACGGGTGACTTGCAGCGAGCTGCAATGTTTCTAGAGGGAGCACACGAAGTGCGGGCGGGCTGTACGAACCAGCGCGCCCAAGCTCGTCGTGCTCAAGCAAATGCGTGGAAGAAAAAGGTCGATTCTTCTATCACATGGTAATGTGTGTGTAGCACATTAAACGTTATGGCGATTCGGCACGGCAATAAGCAGTATTTTCAGATCTTGCTCGACCCCAATCGAGCAGAGCTGGTTCAGCAAGAGGCTGCCAAGAACAAACAGCGTGCAACAGCTTGGATAAGAGAAGCTGTATATGCACAGTTGAAGCGGGTTTACGACTCTAGTATTTACGACGAGGCCGAAGCTCAGGATCTTGCTCGGTGGCGGCAGTCCGTCCGTAAGCAGGTTGAGGGCCGGACCAAACAAAACAACGATTAAATCGTTCCATGCGTTTTGCTCTCAAGGCGGCTCAAGCAGAGCCGCTGTTCGTTTCTGCGCTCTATATGGGCTCCGGTGACATTTATTGGACCAGGAGAGCAGACGATGCCTGCAGTTACAGCAGCCTGGAACGCGCCAAAGACGCAGCAAGTTTGTCAGATAGGCAGGTAGAGATTATCCCTGTGTCACATTGATTGCGTCTAGCTCTCCGATATGACCCACTGCTTGACGAAGCAGTTTGGCTTGGTGCCAGTTAGTCCGCACCAGTGACACACATAACGACCTCAGGGCATCTTCGTCAGTGCAGCCCTGAACGTCTCGCACGCTTTTCTCCAGCGCTAACTCCTCTTCAAGGCTTTGGTTGACCACCATCCAGTCAGCCCAGCCCATAGCTCTGAAGATTCTTATCAATTCATGCCACGGACGGCATGACTGTCAAGTGGTTGTTGTAATGGCCTGTCTCCGCGTAGCTGCGCATTGGAGCGTTAGACATCACGTGAAACACCATCTGGCCAATCTTCAAACCAGCCAAAGCGGCAAAGCATGATGCAACCGTTCATTCTTCAGTTCGAGCGTGAGCTTGCTTCCGTGCCAGCTGGATCGCACCAGCCAGCAAGAAGGTGATTAAGACCAGATCGTGCGCGGCTTGACTTGAGTACAAATTGGCAGCTGATGTCGTCGGGAAGGTTAAACAGCTCAAGTGTTTCAGCCAAGCAAAACTCGCCGGGCTGAAGCATGAACGGGTCATCCTCTGTCCTATCAGCGATGTTGATACGCACCAGCTCAGGGCTATAGATGCTCTCCACCATCAAATAGTCACCCAACCTCAAATCAAGGCTGGCTGGATTCAGCAGCTCTTCATCGAATGGGACGACCATCTGGCTCTTACGGCAGCGAGCCTTGATCTCCCAATCACACAGAACTGCCACGTCTTATCGCTGTAAGAAGAAAAAGAATGTGGAGCCGTTGTCCTACCAACGACTCCGGTGTGGGTTCACGACACCGCCAAGCATCAAGGAGACCGCACGAATGGAGTGTAGTTCACTCGTTCACCAAAATCACCCAACCAGTCCCAGGGCCTTCTGACTGCCAACGCTGATAAAACGCAGCCTGTCTCACTCGGACGTTACGTCCCAGATGCGGGTTGCTGTGCCCACCTTTCTCCATTTCGGGGTAGCCACGAGGGTCTTGCATGATCCATTCTGGATCGCTGCTTTTCTTGCCCGCGTAACCACTGATAACGCTCCAATGACCACAGCCCAAGCCATTGCACATTGGTGGCTCGCCACGAAGCATGTTGCCAGCGTGTAACCAGCCAACCAGTACTGGTCTGCCAGCTTCAATCTCAAGCTCCACCATGTCTGCGTCGCCGTCCTTACGAAACTCAGCTTCCAAACCCAGACTGCGTAATGCTGCTAGCTGAGCCTCTACTGACGTGGTGTCTCCGTATTTGGCGCGGATCTTGTTGTACTCATCATCTGTCCGAACCTTCTTGTAAAACGCTGCCACCATGGCAGCCGCTGAACTGAAGCACTCGCGGTATCCCGTTCCAGTCTCGTTATCGAGCTGTCTGAAGTAAGGCATGAAGATCTGCTGGTCATATCCACTCTCCTTCCACGCCTGAAACCAATCAGCTTCGTGCTCCTCCAGTAGTTCCGGCGGCATTGACTCCTCAAGTTGTTTAATTGCAGCCAGCTGATGGGGCGTGCCACGAAAAAACTGGAAAAACGGCAGTAGGGCAAGACCCATAGCCATCAGCAGCAAGGTCAACTGGATGATGACGGATGCCACCTACTTTTCAACTCTCGTGTCAGGCAACAGCAAATCCTTCAGATGCTTCACTGCAAGATCATCCAAATCGTTGTCGGTGCGAGTAACGATCCGCTCCAACATCGCAATGATCAACTCTTTGAACGCTCTAGAGCGCCACATTGTCATGACCAGAGGCTTAAGAACTAGAAGCATTGGATTGACCTAGTTACGCTGTAACGGTAGCTCTGTTCTGCTATGGCCACCAACCCTGAAGATCAGCACGAAAAGGAAGGCGTCTCAATGGCAGACATCGTCAAGGCTTTGGTCTTGGCTTGGAGCGCTGCACTGCTAACCGCTTCGTATCTGGGGATCTTTCCTCAGATGAAAATGGACAATACGTTCGTGGCCAGTTTGCTGACAGGGGCGATGGCTTCGTTTGGTATCGAGCGGAAGTCCAATGGCAATGGAAATAAGAAGCCGACTATTGTCGATAACAAAGACACCAAAGCTGGCATCAAATGAACCGCTCACTTTTGGTATTGGGCATCACCTTGGCAGCTGCTTTGCCCGCTAAAGCTGATTTAACCCACAAAATCCAAAGCTCAGTACAACTCGATGTTGGTGGAGCGTCCACACGCGCCATCCGGGTTGGCAACAGCTACAGCATTAGCGGAACTGGAGTGGACACCAGTGTCACCGCAGGTGGCTCTACCACTAGCGATGCTCTTGGTGGTCTTGGTGCAGCGACCAACGGCGTCAATGCCATCACAATTCCAGACGCAACCCAAAAGACTGCTGGCAACTCATTCAGCTTCGCAACCAGCTACACCCAAGGCGACACCGTTCCAACGTCAGCTCCCACCGTTGGTGCCGTTCCAGCTTTTGGTGATGTCACCAGTACAGCTGCAGGCGTTAACACTGGCTTGGCTGGCACCATCAGTACGGCAGGCGCTGTCACAATCTCGCCTGGTGGAGCCAATACAACGGCTATCGGTCAAGTCATTACTGAGCTGACAACCCGGTGAAACGGCTAATCGTTCTGCTGTTGTTGCCATCATCAGCAATGGCCGTTCCAGTCGTGCCCAACTTCAGTCAAGGCGTAGTGTCGTCTCACACTGAGTCCAAGAGATAGTCAAAGAGTCAATCGTCTCGGAGTCCTATCGCAGTGGCTTTGAGTACACCGTTAGCGGTACTGGCGTCGAGCAACAAGCGGAATCGTTAGCCCATCAGTTAGCGGTAATAAGATCAACCTCTCCAGCCGCTCCAGCTGGAAACAGTCAGTCCCAGGTGCTGCGTTCCAGTTCGTTGAAACACTGAATACGCCTGGTCTAATCGAGAAAGTCATAATCGACCGCGAGACCATTACTGAAACAGTCATCGACTCCACCAGCACGTTTAGCCAATGAGAGCGACAGCTTCTGCTTTGCTGCTCAGCCTGCTTTACACCGCTCCAGCAGCAGCACAAGTCAGTGCAACTGCATCACCCGTGTCAAACAGCAGTGCTCAGTCGTCAACCAAGCGGTGCAGATCACCCCTGGGCAGTACATGAAGCACAGCTACGGATCACAGATTCAGTGCGATTCAGCAACGCTAAACATCTCCCCCTTTGCGTCTTCGACGCATTCTTTTGGCGATCCAAACAATCAGTATTATCAAGAGCTGTTTACGACAACAGCGACAACTTTGGCCTAATCGACCCAGAAACCGGGATTGACGGCCAGATGGCGTTCCAGATAACCCTGGCAAAGTCCTGTATTACAAGCCGATGCGCACAGGCTACCGCCAGAACTTCAGCAATAACTTTGGCATCACAGCCACCTTCTCCATCCCTTTAGATCGTGGACCGATTGAACTCTGCAAACAAGCAGCCAAAAAACAGATCGCTCTTTACGAGCAATCTCTAGCCGATAAGCGACTCAACTACGAGATGGGGCGGCTGAAGGCTTGCGCTGAAGCTATAAAGGGCGGTTATGGGTTTGCCAAAGATTCGCCGTTTTTTCCCATCTGCGCTGATGTAGTCCTCAAGCCCAAACCAATAGAAGGTCATACGCACCAAATCATTTACCCAGAGCGCGTCTCAGATCGCGAATGGCTTGATTCCGGTGACGCTGAATCACCCGCCGCTGCTGTAAAGATTCCGGTTTTACCTTACGGCCAAGCTTCTGATTGACCTTCTTCACCACCTTCTTGGTCAAAGGCTTTGCCAGCTTCTGCAACAGTGAGGCAATCGGTTTGGCAAAGATCGCCACAGTCGTTGCAATCGCTGCAGTCAACGCAACCGACACGGTCGGACCAGCATCAGGCACATAGTTCTGAATCACCTGCCCAACAGGCACTGGATCCCACAGCTTCACGCACTTGCCATCCTGCAGCTCATAACCGGCAAGAACCTTGGTGCCCAACTTATTAAAAGAAGCTATCTCTTGGGCTCCGTAGGGTGGACATGGTGGATCTTTTGGCAAACTTGACATGTCAGGCTTGTCACCTGGCGGAAGAGAGTGCGTAACCTGAGCCGGAGACGCCACCTCCGGCTTTTTTATGTCTGCTTTGGTGGTGAAACCCAAGTAAAATCTCTTGGCCTGTAATCTGGCGCTTCAAAACAGGCACCGCTCCAGTGCATAACGTCACGTTGCCGCGTGGATCTTCCTCAAACGTTTCCGTTCCATTGCCAACAGCAATCCTTGCCCGTACACAGCCAGGCATATCAATAACTGGAAACCGCGTAGACGTAACCGGCGGTGCTGCTGGTAAAACAGGTGGTGGTATCGGCTGACTGACAGAGATCATTGGAACGCCGATTGCTTTTACACCGATCTCAGGAATCTCCGGCATGAAGTCAGAACGGTTTACAGCAGGTCAGCTCTGGATAGAACGTAACCGCAGAAGAGAAGGACCGCCAATCGTATATACCTGTATGTCTGGTAAGTCAGCCAGGCTATTTACCGAGCCAAAAGCACTTTTACGCTGGGTCAAATGGCCGAAAGGTACGCCAACTGGTGACGCTTTACGCGAATGGCTTGCGTCGTTTGAGCAAAAACCTCAGACTCCCGCGCCAGAACTTGATATGGCAAAAATCAAGGCTGAAGGCTTCGGGCCTGAAGCTCATGACGACGATCCAACCGC
>FUIF01000180.1_pt1 | contig 35875 bp, 55 predicted proteins | sample 1003461 | NCBI WGS metagenome assembly FUIF01 (sample SAMEA80401918, study PRJEB19352) | marine metagenome
GTCGCTAGCGCGCCCGGGGGGTGTAAATTTGTATACCCCCGCTTCTGAGGTAGTGTACGGCGGTACACTATGCCAGATTGTCATGTGATATTTTTAAAGCAGTCACAATGGCACAAATGCCTATTTTTTTAGCATTAAAACCGCGTTAAATTTTGCGGGGTTTTGGGGTACGACATGGCATTTTGAAAACGGTTTTTTTTACCAGGTTTCAATTGCTGAATAGAATAATTACCAACGGTACGCGCGGATTTAGCGCGGATTAAAGCAGCTGACAACGCAAAATAAATATTTATTTTTTTATTGTTTTACCAGGTAGAGCAAGCAGGTAGAGCAGGATCAGCAGAGAAGCAGCAGCAGGTAAGCAGCAGCAGCAGAGAAGCAGCAGCAGCAGCAGAGAAGCAGCAGCAGGTAGCAGCAGCGCATAAAAAACCCGCGCCTATGCGCGGGTGGTGGTGGTGGTTGTCCTAGTGAGTACCGTTGCCTATGTTCATTGTAAGTTCTACCACTGCGCAAGCAGGCCGATTGCCTAGGGTTTTACTAGGTAAGCAATCATGACATTTACCGGTACAACTAAAAGCATTGTTTCCAGGGTAATTCGCGCGTAGTTTAGACCTAACCTCACGATGATAATTGATATCGTCGTATCGATCGAAACCTTTTGAATAATGACCATCTAGGTCGACCGCGATGAATTCACCCTGGTAATAGGCAATTCTAAAACAGCTGATTTAAGCGCGTTGTCGTCGTCGTAAATACTACCACTTGAAATATTCAAACAGTAATTATCGGGAAACGCTAAACCCTGATTATGCCAATCAACAAACAGATTCCAGGACTTGCTATAACCCCACGATTTTAAATCAGGCCTAATATTCAATAGGCCAAACCAAAAACCTAGTGTTTCGATCGAGTCAATGTCCCCATCGACATACAAACGCACATAGATATCCGGTTTGAGTTTGTTCCATGCTGCGCGAATTACTGATTTACTATCGTCTAGCAAAATTGTGTTTTGCAATTGTCGACAAAATACCGCAGGGTTTCGCCATGCTTTGAAAGAATAACACCAATCCAAACATTTACCTGCTCCAGGGCAGGTAAAACCCGGCAACGTACTAAAATTGACGTAGTGTAATTTAGTATTCTTACCACTAAACACACTAAATAAATCGGGACTATTACCAGTTTTATTTTTTGCGTAATAATCAAATACGCGCGCGAGCTTCATAAAGTAGTACCCATAAGTACCACGGGTTTTAACCTTACCAGTCCTATAGGCATAAGCGCGCATAATCTGCGCGCGTTGCTGGTACGTTTTCGCGTTGATGATTTTACGCGCGAGGTTTTTAAGTCTTTTAAATGTCATTGTTCATTACCTCTTGTCGTTTAATTCTGCTTTTGATTCTACGCGCGGTTTTTTCGATTCTACGCGCTAATCTAATCAGGTTTCGTTGTTCGATCGGATTATCTGTAAACTTATCAAGCGCGTTTATTGAAAATGCCAATTGTGAGAAATCATCTCTTATGGTTTCATCATCGCATTCATAAATAATCAATTCCTGTTGAGATTCTAATTTCAGGAATTCAGCTGCCCCGATTAATAAACTTGAATAACTTCCCATAATTAACCTCCTATTGATACGAGCGCATCAAGCGCATCAGAATGACAGTTGAAAAACGCGATATAAGATTCTGCGCGTTTTATTGCGTATTGTTGTAGTACTGGAATAAATACGATTGACATAGTGTTTTTTTGCTACCTCTTACTAAAAAAATATCTGTTTGACGTTTTCAGTATATAGCGTTTTTACGCTATGTCTATAGTAATCGGCCGTTTTTTGTTACTACTTGAAACATAGGCGCAATAAAGATTTTAGGATTGCCGATTGAATAGGCTATTGCGCAGGTTTTACAATTGCACTATAAGTAGGATTTAACAGATTTTAAAACCCCTGGTTACACCGATCGGGGTTTTTTAATGCGCCTATTGTCATTTTGACATTGCGCACATTTTGATCATATCGCCAATTATTGATGCGTTGCCATTTTGACACTGTTTTAAAATGCGCACCCGCCGATGGGGGGTTGTATGAAATTTATACAGCGAGAAAAGTGGCGGTCGCTCGGTTTCTGGACTCACTACCTCAGAAATTTTCATTTTTGAAGATCGTTATAACCGCCGTACCGCCCGCAGCATTTTTCAAACACTACGTTTAAATAACCCCTGCCGTTTGCTTACTGCCTCTTACGCTGTTTCTCGCAGAGCATCGGCACAATTATCAGAGCAGTTTTTGCGACGTTTTTGGGCTATTTTCAGTTAGCTAGAACCAAGGTTTTACAACTAAATCTACGTTTACGTTGCTTAAAGAAACAGGTCTTTATTAACCTGATTTATCTATAAGTATTTTACGCCGATCCGCTGCATTATTTAACGCAGTTGGATTGCCCCTGGCATATCATTTTTCAGAAGTCGACTTTTCAGCACCCCCCACCCCCATCCATTGGATACGCTTGGTACATATGTACCCAGTTACCCTGCATGTCTGGACAATGAGCGTATGCTCTCTCACCGTCTACTACGATCTCGCCTTCGAAATCCATCATGTAGTTTTCTAACGCTTCTGTCGCATTAGCAGCTTCGACCTCACCTCGAAACCAATTCCCGGTAAAACCTTTTTGGCCTTTCACTTCTCGCAACTCGAACATCATCTCATTTCCTCAACCTAATATTAGTTTCTTTACCAGTAGCCGCATGTTTAATATTCAGCGTCACGGTAAACCCAAGTGCATTGAGCAATAACAGGAGCTTATCTATGGACGCTGCGAATCCTTTCTTCAACGTCTGGTTCAGCCCCGACTGACTGCAATCAGCCGTTTTCGCTAAAGCTCGCACAGAAATGCCATCAGCATCTCGCTGTTTGTTAATCAGTTTAACCAACTGATCTTTGTTGTCTTCAAAACACTTCATAACGCTCTCCTATAGCGAATTAATACTATAGCTCATTTACAACATCGTCAAGCCCAGTTGTAAACTTAAATCAGAGTGAACATCTCTTTAGATAGCCACGCCGCAGGAGCATTGTCCTGGTCATCCCGTGGCCGCTTGCGGTTCATCCACTTAACGTCGATGATGTGTTCCTCGATCTGCGGAGTAACGCTCGCAACTGCTGTGATACCGTCAGTGAACCCAACTGCAAAATACACTGGTGCATCTGTTGACCATTCTGCCCAATCTCTCAACTTGTACAGCTTTCTAAGATCAATAACGACATGTCTGTGGTCGTCGTAATTAAAGTTCTGAGAACGCACCTCAAGCCATCCTGTAACCTTACGTGAATTGCAGATAGCAAAATCCACCGGCGAGTAGATGGGCATTTTCTTAAATTCGCGTGTCTGCCCCTGCTCTTCTTTTAAATAGGTTGTGAACCTTCTTATGATTCGCAATTCATCCATTTGCGAATCACGGCTTTCAAACGTCGGCCTCATTATCTTCCTTCCACGCCATAGCCCCCATGCCTTTTTTGACCGCCCCAAACAGCCAATAAAATATCGTGCCTCCAAGCACTGCGACTGTTGCTCCCGCTCCTGCCGCAAATCCGCTCCAATACTCAGTCATCAACGATCTCCACAATTACTCGTGCCAACTCTACTAATTGATCTAGGTTCACTATTGCGACCCACTGCCGCAAGTTCTTACGATGAAACACTACTGGTATCTCTCTGCCGCAATCCTCTTCAGCCTGATCCATGGCAGCGTATAAATTTAGACGTTCCGTGTATTTTGATTCGACATGAATTCCGGGTACGCCGAGGACATCGCCAGCACCTTCTTTGCCCGCATACTGGCACGACCTATACGCCTCCACCCCAAGCAGCTTTGAAAGCTTCTCTGCCAGTTGTCTCTCGCCCCTGGCTCCTTTGTCACGCTGCATCTTGCCCATTGGTAACTCCTGCTCTATTCCATTCCAAAATCGCCTGATCTATATTCTCTGTTACTGGACCATCTGCATTGCAATCCATGCAATTGACCCAACACGAATCTGAGTTTTCAAGTACTTGCACTGCTGATGAATTACAAAACGGACAACTAGAAATCACGATCTTCCTCCAATATCATTTCACCAATAAACTGTGCCACTTGCGGAACTACTGCATTTCCTAAGCACCTAAGTCTGTCCACCCGGCGGGGAACCCCATCAGCCAAGCGGTGAATTCCGGCGTCAGTTTTCCAGTGTCCGTTTCTGAATTCCTGACCCATTCTTTTAAGTTGCCTCGATAATGTTTCGATCCTCTGAATCTCTTCGACGCTGCTCCTTTGCCATCTTGTGCTGCCGGGGTTGGTATAAACTCCGTCCTGCCGGTTTTTCTGTGACTGAATTTCAGATCCGGTCGAACGGCACGCGATAGACTGCCGCTTGGACACTTCGTCCCGTCTGTCGCTATCGGCGTAGGCCAATATGAAGACGCGATCACGTCGGTGAGGCGCACCAGCGGCGGCAGCCGGTATGCAGTGGTACTCCAGCCGCTTGAAGTAAGGCTCGTCGTTATCACCGCTGACCGAGGCCAGCTCTCCGAGTACGTCTCCCATCCCCCGAATAAGGAGAGCTGAGACGTTTTCCAAGAGTAAGTATTTTGGTCTGAGTCTTTTTGCAATTCGCACAATTTCATAGAAGAGTCCACTTCTTTCACCATCTAATCCTTCTCTCTTGCCAGCATTAGAAATGTCCTGACAAGGAAATCCTCCACAAATTAAATCCACATTCCACGAGTCGCTGTCATCAGGAGGAAACGTAAGGACATCGTTATGCCTTACAACTTCCGGCCAATGTTTTTCCAGGACCTGTAAAGCATACTTGTCACGCTCTACCTGCCACTTAACTTCAAAGCCGCCCGTCATCTCCAAACCAAACCCAATGCCTCCAATCCCGGCGAACAACTCTCCGACTGTTATCATTTCTTTATCCTGAACTCCGGGCATCCACACTTAGGACAGCACCTGACATCGGTGTACTCTTCGTTACAACGGTTACACAGTTTGATTATCTTCATCTCTAAGCTTCCTTGCTTTCACACTGCCTTCGCCTATCTCATGAAGGCTGTTCCACATTTCAATTAGTTCTGCTTGCTTGTACCGTCCACGATCAAAGCCAATCGCTGTATAACACCTTGGATTCGTACATCTAATCTGTGATCCGACGTTGTAGCTCAAAACTTCAGGCTTTGAGTCACAACAACAGCACGGCTTACAATCTTCGATAACACGATGAAACGCATGAGCTACTGGTGGTTTAACCGACGCTCTCTTGTTCCACGCCGCACATGCCGAACGTCTAGTTGCTGCCGTTACACCTTTTGCTCCGCACTCGCACTGCACCCAGTAGCTCATGCCAGCTTTATTCTTTCGGCTATGAGTACGTAGTTTTCGGCTTCCGCAAAAAGGACAATCAACCTTTGGGATATCCGCATTGGAACTTGCGTACCGATTGCGTTTTCCCCATTTGTTACGGGGTTTCATTTTTAAGCACCTCCACTGCTAACCGGATGTACTTCGCAGCCTTCTCTAAATCTTCGATTTGCCCTGCAAGCTCCTGATGCTTTGCGTCATCGCCTGTCGCTCGCCAAATGTATTTCCAAACATTTCCCAGTGCAAAAGCGACTGCCTTGTCATCACCCTGAACTTGGCGAAACGTGTGAAAGCATTCTAGGCCGCCTCTCAGATAATGATTTGGTTGTTCCACCTTGTTCATAGCCCACAGCCTCCTTCACATTCCATATCAAACAAATCCATCTGGTCTTCATCTAGATAGACATCATTAAGAGGCTTACATGAACGATGCAAATACATTGGGTTGTCCATACGCTTTTGCATCACGGTGCCTTCTTCACGCAAAGCCGCATCTACAGCTACTGCTCGATCCCAGTCCGCTCCACCAGCTTTTTTCAAGCGAAGCCATTCTCGGTTGCTCTTGTATGGACAAAACACACATGCCGACCTCGGCACTTCGTGCGGCACACGCTTTTCCAAGTAATTCATACAATCCCGGCGAGTCATCCTGTCTTCAATCAATGGAAAACGAACGTCAGTCCAACCTCGTTGGGCAAATCGACCTCTTGCTCTGGCGGCTCTTCCTGCTCGTCTAACGAAAACCGACGTACTGCCAAATTAATAACGTCCTTTGGTATGCGTTTCCGTGGTGCTAATCCAAGTACATCCCTGCGAATAGCTTTTTCGACTACATCGATTTTGTACTCTTTCGTACATTGCCGCATGATCTGACCAATGCCGCCTGTGTTTATGTCTTTGGTGAACGCTGGTATTGATGCACATCTCTTTTTTTCTTTACTCATCAAATCGTCGCCCAACCCGCCGTTTGAGCGAACGATAATAGGACAACCTCCCAGCGAATCAAGCCAATCTAAATGTCGATATACGGCTTCGGGTTCATCGCCGGGGTCTGCAAAGATTGCACAGTCAAATTCAACATCCAGATCACCGTCCATACCGAGCAGAAACAAGGCAGTTGACTGAACTCCCGCCCCCAAGCTCAAAATGTGATATTCTTTTTTCATTTTTGTTTTCCAGTTAGCTCTTTGGCTCTTTACTTTTAAACAGCACGTGCAGCCAAAACTTTATGAACCCCACTTCCACCAATCCTTCCTCTTTTGCAGCGGCTGCAAGCCGACACATCACATCCGATGAATTGGTTCGTATCATCACTCTGTTTCGCTCACCGACTTTGATCATTCGCGTTCGCATATCTTTCGCTCCTCGATTACGTTCCATGTAAACCATCCGGCACTAACTAAAAATGCCGCTATAACCCATCCCAAATTCATGCCAACTGACTCCTTATTGACTCCATTCGAGCAAATAGTTCTTTTGCCTCTTTTGATTCTTTGTCCTCGATCTGTCGATACTTAGTACGTAAAGCGACATGTTCGATTTCAAGCAGCTCTTGCCTTGTTTGCTCTTTGCTTTTTACGACCGGCTTATAGATCGGAGCGACAGCTTCATCGACCCACGTTGCTGGGTCATCCTCCCAGCGTTCCTGATTGAGCCAGGTTGCTGGGTTCGGGCAAAACTTACCCCGAGCTTTGCTACTCTTTGCGAAGTTCGCCGCAGCCGTCAGGATGTCTTTCGCATCCGCTTTTTTGACAGCGGCTTTCCATGAACGGTTCGCTGCACCTTTACCAACCTTCTTTGGGTACAGTTCCCAAAACTTTGAAAAAGAAACGGAGTATGTTTTTCTTTCTTCTTTCTTCTTATGTTCTTTCTTCTTATTCTCGTATGCGCCTGCGTCTGCATTGGTGTATGCGCTGGTGTCTGCATCCTTGTATGCGCTAGTGTCTGCACCTGCGTCCCACCCATCAGCGTCTTCGCTCTGATAAGCACTGTATTTCAAGACTTTAACGTGCGTTCCATGTGTCCCACTATTGACCCGTATCATGTCTGCCGCCTGAAGCTTGCGAAAATGCCTCATTACGGTGTTTTTATCAACGTCGAGAACGCTTGCAGCCTTGCGATAACCGGTTACCATCTCGCCTCGTTCGATCAAAATGCCGCTAAGAGTACGACGTGCTTCCCAGTTACAGCTCATGAGTATCCAAATCCATGTCTTGAGCATTGCTGGGTCGCGGAATATCTCGCTTTCCATTAGCTTGCGGTGCAATTTGATGTATCCTGCCATTGCTATTCATATTCGTAATCAATCGTTGAAAAGTGATGGAGCAAGCGGCCACGGTCGCCAAACAACCAGCCCACGGCAAAACCGTGCCGCTCTCTCACATCACGCCAAAGGCGAATGAATCTGTCGCTCGCCTCTGAATCCCCCGCTGCCTTTATCACGATCTTGCTTTCCCCAGAAGCGATAAACACTGCGGTGTACATTTACATCTCCTTAAAACGGAATGTCGTCGTCCGGCATATCTACCGGTTTACGCCGACGCGATTGCTTTTCTGGTTTCTCTACCGGCACATCCTTTACCAGATAATCGTTAATGGTGTTACGCTCGAAATTGTTGCCGTCGTACTCTTCCTGCTCGATAGCAATCACGCACACGCCTCGTTTGCCGATTAGGTCGCTTGGTTCTAAAACCATGTCAGGCTGCATGTTGTCGATACCCACCGACGCACACAGCGATTTAACTTTCCAAAACGCTTTTTCAGAACCGACTAAATAGTCATTAATAAACCGTGGTATCTTCGCGTCGACTTTGCAGCTGATCTTGATCATGTCGTTGCCCGCACGGCTAACAGCCTCTTCAGCATCAGTAATTTCAAAATCGTATTCGCCTTCGGGTAGCAACTCACGATTTGTTGCCGCCAGCCACTCTTCTTTCACTTGTATAGCCATCCTTGACCTACCTTTCTAAACGTGTAACTCGTTTACCTCTTCTAAACACATGCGAAGTTGTTCGGCAGTTAACTCTGTGAACGACTTCACGTTGAAATCAGCCAGCCATCCAGCGACTAACATTTTCTTTTTCTCTGGTTCCAGCCCCAGTTCAGTGCATCGCTTTGAAATTTCAGCAAGGACTGTGTCTCGATCTGTTGTTGCCGGTTGTTCCGCTTCCGGCTCTGACTGCTTAGAGTGCAGGTCTTTCATGTGTTCGACGTACCGAGAGTCGTCGAATTTACCTTCATAGATATCGCTGTTAAAGCCAAGCATGCTCAAGGCTTTGCTTCTGGCATGCGTCATGAGCTTGGTGTGAATATCCTGCCCCGGCTTCCACCGCATTCCTACTACGACTGGAAACCAGTGTGTTTCACTGATCACAAAGTTACATTGCAGAACGACTTCTGCCGGATTATCGGGGTCGCCAATGTATGTCCATTTAAAATCTTCGAGCCGCCAGGCTTCACCAAACACTCCGAAAACTTCCGTCGCTTTCTTAAGCTGCGACTGGGGGCAGATCGCTGTAAACCGCCTGCCGAAGTTAACTGCCTTGGTAATAGCGGGATCAGTCTTATCCACGCTATCCCATAACTTCAAATTACTCATCATCTCCTCCTTGAAAAAAGTAATAATCGTAATGACCTTGTTTCCTATCTTTGTTCCATGCCTCCGCACACGTCATAGTGCGTTTGGGTTTCGGTTGTTGGTTTTTCTTTTGAGCCGCCGATCTAACTGCCCGAGCGAAACACACTTGGCACGTGTTGGTGTGGTTAAGCCCGCCACATCCTTTGCACCTCCAAGGTTCCATCGCGTATGGCCTGCGAATGTTACCTCGCTCGCCATTACAGATTCGTAGCACGCTTGATGGATTGCGATCCAGCTTCCGAGCGATTGCATGAAATGACATGCCTGAGTCACGCAGCTTGATAATTTCGTTTTGTTCGGCAATGGAAATCCTTTTTTTCTTTCGTTTCTTTTTCTGAGCCATTTTTCGTTCCTTGAAAAAATGAACGGGCGGCAATCCTTTACCCCCGCTCCAGCCCACGCAAGCGAATTCCGCTGAGTATCCATCCCCAGCATCCGCTGCTATTTCTGTAGAATCGTGTCCATGCGACTGCTTGGCATTTCGCCAACCGTGACTGGGTTGTCCGGTGTTTCGGCTAGGCGTGCTGTCATGTTGACATTGCCGTTAATAAATGCGTTGAGATCGGTTTCTAGAATTCGCCATTGACCGAAAAGCTGGAATGCTCTAATCTTGCCCGACTTCGCATATTTCCATGCGGTCATCCGATTAATGCTGAGTGCGTCTGCGACCTCTGTGAGCGTCAGTGCGTTCGCGAAATCGTCGTAGGTGACATCATCCATGAGTTAGTTCCTGTTATTTGCTTTGATTTAACAGTACTAACTTATAGGGCTTTTTAGCCCGTGCAAGTTCTTTTTAGGTATTTTGCATTTGTTTTTTTACAAAATGCTTGTATTGGACTTTTTCATTAACGGGCGTTGATATATCTTTATTCCCGTATTATGTTTTTATTTGCGTTTATTTGCATTTATTTTCATATACTTATAAGTGCTATTCTGCATCACTTTTCACCCGCCAAAAAAATGCCAAGAAAAAATATAACAACGTTAGACACGGATGGTCTTACGGAAGCTCGTGAGCAAATTGAGTATTCCATCGGCATGCTAAAAGCGTTAGAGGACTTAGTTGACGCAAGCGATTTAGATTCGCTGGATGTGCCGTACTTTGCTAACTTTTCAGAGGCGATCAGACGGATCGAAGTTTTCGTTAGTGGAGCAACCCAAGCGTATCACCAGGCAATGCTAAACAAACACGTTCGAAACAGAAAATAACGGTACATCAAATAACTTCGCAGTACATCAAAGTACATCACTTCAAAGTAAAAGCCTATAAAACACGGTAAAAAGAACTATAGGCTAGACACATGCATAGACGATGATATACTTACGTTACTAATGCGGTGTAGCGAGGCTGAAACGCCTGTTTTTATAGTATATAAATAGACGCAACCCATTTAGAAGTTAAATGACGCGGGGTGGAGCAGCCCGGTAGCTCGCGAGGCTCATAACCCCACGACTCTTGCTCCTGCGGAAATCGCAAATATACTATATATACAGTGTATACAGCCCACTACACTGCTTTTCATTCACCCGATTTGATGTACTTAGTACATCACTTTGGACGGATCACACAGAAAGGCAGTTTCTAAAATGGCTACTTCTCACTCACTTCCAGACGCACCTAAGCAACACAAAAAAGGCCACGGCTACTGTTACTACCACGACGCAAACGGCGTACGTAAACAGAAAACATTTCCCGGCAAATTCGGCTCAGAAAAAATGTGGAACGCTTTCCGAAAATGGCGTGCTGACCTCGCTGGAGAATATCACTCTCAGTCGCCCCAGAACGCCCGCAGACGCTTTTCAACCGTCGAGGACGTATGGTGTGCTTTCTACGATTATCACGCCAAGAGGCGGCTTGCAGGCGATCCGAGACAGTCACGCTCGGATAAACGATACATGCAGGATGTCGAATGCGTCGGACGCATGCTTCAGCCCTACCAACACATTGAAGCGAACACGTTCGATAGCCAGATGCTCGATGAGGTTCTGGAAAACGAACATTTAAAAACCGGCAATGGAACCAAGCGGCTCAACGACAAAATGCAGCTAATCCAAAAGTGTTTCAAATTCGGCGTGCGAAAGAACCTTGTCGATGCCGCCGTGTACGGTTCACTGCTTACTGTCGAAAAGTTTAATAAGCTCGACCGGCATATCAAACAGCCAGAAACCCGACTGCCCTGCCGGGAGTCAGACCTTTTGGAGGCACTGGCACACGCTAGCCCCACCATCCACACGATGCTCATGGTCGCAAGCCTGACCGGCATGCGTAGTGATAACATCTGCAAACTGAGCTGGGATGAAATCGATACCAGCCGGGAAGAGGCCGATGGAGTTTGGCTCTATAAACCACTCACGCACAAAACAGCTCACATGGGTAAAGAACTTACCGTTGTCCTCGGCACAAAATGCATTCAGGCACTTCGCCGCTATGAAGAGGCACGCCCCGACCAAGGCCACCCGTACATCTTCAACCCCCACGCGAACTTTACCTTCTGCCGCTGGCAGCAATCGCTACGCCAGAGTAAGAAGCCTCGTGACAACGGAGAGTCGTGGGCGACGTGGTTTAAAAAGCTTGGGAACCGATCTAACCCCTGCTATTCGCCAGATACCTTTCGAGGTGCAGTCCTGCGAATACTTACGAAACATAACATCAACAGGTTCGTAATCCATCAGCTTCGTCATTATCACAGCAATAACGTGTTTCAGCATTACGCTGAGGACAATGGCTTAGAGCGGCAACAGGCAGTAATCGGCCATCACACCGATGCGATGAGCCGCAAGTACACGCTCAATGCGTTGGAGCTAGCCATCAAAACACAGCGTGAAATCGGGTGAATTTGTTTGTATTTTTTTCTTGCGTTTAGCCGTGTGTACATTTATTTTATTGTTACACGCTCTTTATAGGTCTTTTACGGGTAAAGATTTTTTTAAGAGCGTGACCTTATGTGTCACACCTGCTCCGGATAATTGAGCGTTTGACAGAAAGGCGGGGAAATCATGTTTAAAGTAACGATTAACGACACGGACACTGTTCGGTATTTTGCGAGCAGGATACAACTAGATTCTTATTGCTCGCTTTTACGATGCAACGGCTACGACTGTTGCGTTGAGCCGTTAAGTTTGAATCAAACTCCAAACAACAGTCCCCAAAGCCCCCATCAGGCTAATGACAGCGGTTCGCATCGCCCAATTGGTTGTTGATTCACGCTGAGACATTTCTTGCTCAAGATGGTAAAGCCGTGCCTCTAATCCTGGCTTTCCGTTACCTGCAACAATGCGTGAGATTGGAACCAGCTCGATCCGCATGTTTTCGATTTTCGTATTCAGAGCATGCACGCTTTCTTTAAGCTCATCAATGCTTTTTATTAGCTGGTCGCTCATTACGCTCTCTCTATTAAAAATGGGCAGCAGCACGATTCTTAAAACCGCTACTGCTGCCCGCACAAGAAGAGGCAGTTCTTCTTTAGCCTGGCTCTTTTATTTTACCAATCAAAAAGCCTTATTTGGCAACGTTTGCCTTGTCGGGGTTAATTGGACGATAGCTGTCACCAAGGATCAAAGCGATTACAACGCCCGATACGTTCATCGCTTGCTGCTCAGTCAGCCAGTTTTGGTACGTGCCGACGGTCGTTACTACTGCGGTAATTACTCCGGCAAACAGTCGCTTACTATCAGTACTCTTAAGCCAGTCGGCCACTTTACCTTTAATATTGTCGATTATGGTCTTCATCAGTTACCTCCTAGAAATGGAATTTTTTCAAGGATGCCACTGCCTGCACCACCTTTGATAATCAAATATGCCGCCAGGATCACACCAATTAAAATAGCGAGCCATTTACGTTTTTGCGATTTTGCAAGAGCCAACGTTGCCTTGGCTTCCAACCGGCTTGTTTTACTTTCGGTCTTCGCTTCTTTACGCTCTAGCTTCGCGTCACCTGCGTATTGTCCGTCTTGGCGGTATCGTTTTTTGCGTCCCATTAGTAAATAGCTCCATTGGTTGGACATATCACCCACGCATCGCACCGGTCAGCGATCATCTCGGCCAACGGCGGTTCGCTTTCAACGTACCAGTCCATGCCGTATTCTTTGACGTGTTTCGCTTTGTAATCCGCGACTGCCTCCGCGTTAGGAATATCATTGCCCTGACACATAATTAAACGCTTGTAACTTACGCCGATCTTAGCAAGCATCTCTACTGTTGCTTCACGTTCGCTCTCCGGCCTGGCTGTAATTATTGCACCGACGCTTGTTTTCTTGGCAACAGCAGCGGCTCGCCCGTAAAGTTTTTAACGATGACACCGTCCAGATCGAACCCTGCGTTATTAACAAACATTGAGTTCATAAAGTTCCACTCCAACAAATGTGGAGCGGCTAACGGCATGCCGACAATATCAGCTGGAGGCCGCATAACGGATTAGCAAACGCACTCGCGAAAATAGCTTTTGGATAAGACTCACGCACCTGTTTAATTACATGGCCGCTCATGACTGTGTCGTCAAAAAACAGCGGAACCGACATATCGGCCTGCATGTGCTGTGTGCGCGATCCACCGCCAACCATCTTCACTTCATCGCCATCAAGCGTTGCCAACGGCAGGTGCAGCATGGTCGCCAGGTAACTAGCACCAATCATGCCACTCCGGGGGACACCTACGATTACTGACACATTGCTAGGAACGCTTGCCATCATTTCGCGTGTCACATGCAGGTAGTGTATTGCTGAAATCCAGCGAGCGTTTGCGAACGCTTCACTTGCGTACCGCTTATTCAGCTTTCGCTTACGTTTATTACAGCCGCCGCATGGCTTAATGCCGACTGCTTTCGTCATTCGTGCTACGCGATCTCCCGCACCTTTAATGATTGAACAGTTACGCCGAGTTGGCCTTGGTTTATGTTTACCACAGCTCACACACACGACACCGTCATCCACCTCTTTCCAAACGCAATGCATTGTTTTAAGTCCCCACAATATCGACCGTTAAGCCCAGCAAACTACAAGTGCGTCCACTATTCAGGTTTTTTGACTTAATGTTCCTGCCGTATTTTGTCCACCAATAGGTGTCCACTGCTTCACCGCTGAGGTTCACCATACAGTCCGAGTAGGTACTCGCCTCGTCCAGCGTGAAACTAACTCTTGCCCCCGCCCCGCTGTCACACATAAGCTGTAGCGGATAAAACGGGTGGTGAAAGCTGTCAACATCGTCGCTAGTCCCAAACGGAGTGCCGGTGGCTAAACAAATTTGCAGGTGAGCGTGTTTTCCCGTAAACCACAACACGATCTTGGAAATCGACACGCTACCGCTGTCGCATGAAGCACTCGGCGGTGAGGTGTGTCCGGTTGCGTCGTAGGCATACACGCAATTTCCTGATGCATAGTCTGTGACCGCATAATACTCTGAAGGTTTATCACGCAAATTTACCCAGTTAGACACGCCATGCGGCCATTTTTCATAGTTGTCAGACTGTAATGTTAAGCTGTATGTGTCGTTTAGATTCGAACAGTTCGAACAGTTGACGAATCTTTGCCAAGGCGCGGCAATGCCGGAAATTGTGACATCGAACTCTTCTGGAATTTCATCGCACGGGCAGTCTAAATAACAACTTGGACAGTTTTCTTCCTCAGCACTTTTTATAGCGACGATGGCGAATATTTTAATCGTCGAAGAAACCGATTCGTTATGGTCAAATCCGTAATCTGCACCGTCGAATGTTGCGTATTCGGTTGTTAAGCCAAAACCTGACGGTTCGCAATTCCAATACCCGGCTTCATCCGGCCAACTAGGATTAACAGTTATTGTCGTATGGACAATTACGTGCGTTGTCGTCCATTGCAAGCACACACGCTCTTTATCAGGCTCTGCTCCTCGCACACCGGTGCGTGATGCAATTGTTGATGCTGTTCCTGATGACACTTTACCGATGACGAAGTTATAAACCGTCGTTAATGGAAACTCGGTATAAGTACACGACTCGTCAGCAGTACGACTAATTTCTAAATAATGATGATTGTTTGCGTCTAAATAATCGAAATAGATTTTTAACGTCGAGCCTATATCTAAATTTTTGAATCGAAATATTAAGGAACCTTTCTTGTCAGTTGTGTTCATTGCACGGTTCGACCACAACACTCCGCTAGTCGATGTGTTTTCGTAGCCGGTACTAGTTGCCTGCCAAGCCCCATCGCTGTTGTTCCATAGGGATGAAATGCTGCCAGATGTCGCGTTGTCGGCTAGACGTGTACAGCCTGTATCACAGCATTCGCAGCCTGGCGAAAACCGATTAACTGCCATTTACGTGCAATCCTCCATATCGACGACGAAACGCTGGCTAAGACTATCGAGCTTCGCGGTAATAAACGCTCCGGCAGTAACCGCACTTGACGCAATATTAATTACTGCAACTGTATCGCCTGAGTCGGTTAGCGTTCCGTCTTTGTCGCAGTAGTACAAACTCATTGTGCCTTCTCCTGCGGTCGACCCACTTCGTGCTGTAATAGAGCCGCTGGCCTTACCGATAATTGTTTGCACCTTATCGGTAACAACCCATAAGCCGCTTTGGAAATTACGGCTAACAGTAATCAAAGACCGAGGTGGGATTGGCACAAGATTAGGATTGTATACACGAATCTGTGGTGCAGATCGTTTTTCCAGCTTCTGCGTCCAGTCCGGTTCGTTTGCTGTGCCTTCATTAGTGCGTTTGAAATCGAAAAAGGATGCCAGGCCATTTCCGAACTTGTTTAGAAGCGTCACCGTATCCGTTTGAACGCTTGGAGAGGTTGTTGTGCGGGCTGTTATTTTTTCGTCAGTAACTGCATATTCAAAATCTTCTCGCAAACCACCTCGTGGTGGATTTTTTCTGAGAGTCGTTTTAATGTTTTTAAGTTGGCTTTTTAGTTCACGGTGATCCGCAGCAATCTGTTGAATTGCTCGCGTTCCAAGTGTGTATTTTGCCATGACATCCCCACGTTTATAGCTGCGTGCTTTCGATTAAAATTGGTTCAGTCGGTGCAGAAAAGTTCGTAATTGTCGTATTGGCTGGGAAATACCGTAAACTTGCACCGGCTTTCCAGTTAAGTGTTGTGATCGTTCTGGCATTACCTGCAAATGAATTAAGCGTCCCGCCGTTCAAATTCAACGTAGTAATAGTTCCAGAACTATCGAGGTTGATATTACCAGAATCGACGTTTGCAGTTGTCAACGCCGCACTACGCTTTAACGTGTAAGAGCCACGGTAGTTATTTAAGGTTGTATTGTCGGTGTAGGTCGTAACCGACCCGCCGTAATTGTTCACCGTTGTTACTGATCCAGACTCGTTAATCAACACCTGACCGCCAGTTATGTTAAGCGTTTGTGCGTCACATGTGTCGCCTGGATATCCAATCTGAACACTCCCACCGTTAACTTCTACGTTAGTCAGCCCTGTGCCTTTGAGGTACACACCATAAGCACCGCGATTGTTAGTCCCAGTGTTGTTAATTACCGGAGCAACTGTCCCGCTGCCTAAATCGAAATATGCATACGACCCACTACCGGCATACGTAAACGAACTACAGGCTAGCTGTAAAAACCCAGCCGACGTACTGCCTACATTCCCAGTGTATCCGGGATCAAAAGTTACACTGTTGAGTCCGATGGCACTTTGATTAAGTCCAGCCTTTACGCTGCCGACATACTCAGCTGTAAAATACACGTCGTCGCTAGCACTTGGCACTGCTCCACCCGACCAATTCGATGTTGTACCCCAATCCCCATCACCACTAGGTGTGCCGATCCAAATTACTTTTGCCATCGTTATTCATCCTTCATGTTTATAATTGGTTGTTCTACGTCAAATTTTAGTGGTTTCCAACTTACTTCTGGATACACGGCATAGCGCAAATATATATCTGTCGCACTCATTGCATTTGGTTCGCCATTTCCATCTAATTTCACGGGGTCTTGCATAGGTACCCCAGTTAAATCTTTAGCAACCTCCATCCACTTTTCTTTTTGTTCGTTCTCGCCGATTGGATTGCCGTGGTCGTCGTAACCTTCTCCATTCAAATCGGGATTAACTTTTACAAACCCCTGATCTAGCAAATCGATTCTCCAGGTAAACAGAAAGTCACATTCTATCTCGTAATTGATTCGCCAATATGGATCGCCTGAGTTGTATTCCTTTCTGCCTGAAATACCTTGAAGTTTTGCAGTAAACGGAGGTAGTGTTCCTGTAAAATTATTAATATCAATTCTTACCGGCTTTAAATTAACCGTATCGATAAATCCGAGTAATGAAGTTGGGTACTCGTCGTGCAATCGAGTAATAACAATTTTCAATCGGCTGTAATCAATTTCCGGCGGCGGGTCGAACCGTGTAAATGCACTGTTGGTGATAGGAATTCCATTGCCGATATGATGGACTTGGTTTCTGCCTTTTGTTGCTCTTTTTACACCTTTTGGTTCTCGCGTGTTTACATCCCAAAACGCTTGATCCAACCCTTGAAATGTCAGCACCGGAGGTGTTTGATTTCGTTGGACATTTAACTTGCCTATATAGGCACCTAATTCAGCAGCTCGACTAACGCGAAAACTGCTAACCTCAATTGTTGCTCCGATTTCTCTCCAATTTTCTGTTGGCTCGTCAGTTTCTGTTGTGCCTTTTCCTCTTTCGCCTCCACCACCAACAACGTCGTTACTGACTTTTATTGTGACATCCCAAAATCCCGGCGACTTTTGTTTTGCACTTTTTGACATCACCCAAGCGTAATTTACATCGTCGTCCAAAAGTTGGTAGCGGTCGCCAATGGAAGGCAGCTCATCAAGCGACAAAATGGAATCGGCTCCAAGCTCCAAATTGTCAGTTCGGACTGTGTATCCAACTGAGTAAGTAGCTTTACCATCCATATTGATAGAGCCTTGCCACGTATTCGATTTTGTTTGTACTTGTGTTGCCATTAATCTAATGCCGGTACGTTTACAGGTGGTGGTTGAATATTGTCACGAATATCTGCAAGGATATCGTTTGCTGTTGCCATCGCCGCGTTAATGTGTGCTAAATGCTCTGTTTGCCGCTGCTGCTCTCGTTCCGCTGCCATGCGGCCAGATGCCTCGGCCATGGTTCCAAGTCTTAACGACCCAGCCTGCCGTATAGAATCCATAACCTTTTTGCTTTCAAGCAGCGTTTTTAGTGCGGACGCAACGCCTCGATTCCAGATCAACTGTGCTTGCTGGGCAGTAAGACCAAGCTCTTCGAACTTTGTTTTGATTAACGCAAGTTCTTGAAGAGTGTCTGCAAACACTTCTTCGGGAGTGCGTAAATTAGTTAACCACTGTTGGGCTTTTTGAGCCAAAGACTCTAGGTCGCGAGCGTTTTGAAGAAGGTCTTCGAAATCACCGCCTTCGTTCTCAGCATCATTTAATTTTTCTAGAGCTTCTTCTAATTCTTTTATTTCTTCCACGGCCAAGCCAACAGCAACTAAAACTGCTGTCATTTTTGCCACCATTGCTACAAACTGAATCCAGTTCATACTAGCCGCTGCAAGAGTTTTTCCCATGGCTTCCGTCATAATGATCAACACCCGCATCGCACGCCCTGCGATAAAGGACAAAGCAATCCAGGCCTTTTGTGCAGCGTACAATCCCCACCATTGCACAGTGCAAAACGCTAACGCAAGAGCGAGATTTCTAATTAACGGCCACCATTTTCTAAACAACGTTATGATTTGCCGAGTTGCATCTATAATGGCTTGAAATACTGGCAGAATATCTTGCAGGATTGTCATTTTGAGGCCATTCCACGCTGCGTCCAGCCGTGTCAAAGCGTCGATATAGTTTTCCCATTGTTCTGCATCAATGACTCCATGAAGCTCAGAAAACTCGTCCATAAATCCTTGGACATCTTGTCCTAACAGGTTCATCAACGGAATCATATTTTCCATTCGGCCACCAGCAATCAACGCAATGATACCCATACGCTCGGCTTGATTTTCTACACCGTTAATTGCGTCCTGCAAAATTAAAAACGCCTGAATCGGAGTTTTGTTTGCAAGGTCTTCTAGCGTCAGACCTAGTGTTTTCAACGCAAGTCTTGTAGTCGCACTTCCCTGCCCGAGGTTAAGCATTAATCTTCCCATCGTTGAGAAAAATCGCTGTTCATCGCCACCGGCTAGTGCCGACGCAAATGTTAACTGAGCAACTTGATTTACATCCGCTCCCAACGCCCTGGCACGCTTTGCTAAATCGTCAATGCGTTGTGCGGTTTCTTCGAGCAAAGATGCTATTTTTTTGAAACCGACGAATGCTGCGGCAGCAGCAGCAGCCGCCTTTGCCATTGTTTTTAACTGCTTATCAGTCATGCCAAGCTTTTGGCCGAGTTGCGAAAGCATGCCATTAGCACGCTTCATACCGGATTGAAATGGCTTTGTGTTCGCAGCAACTGTAGCAACCAATGAACCGAGATTAGCAGCAGCCATTATCCATATCGCCTTTCAATTTCCCGTTGGATTTCACCAATTGGTTGTGGTGGAACAAGCTTTGGTTTTGTTCCTTGCAGCTTAGGAACGAAGGCATCAGGTTCTAATGCCTTGCTCCTATCGCTTACAAACATGTTTGCTACGATTGAACACAGCAGTGACGACTGTAACCACTCCTCACCCCATGGTTCTGTGTAGTAATAAGCGATCCACTCGTTCATTTGCTCGGGTGTTATTTCCTCAAGCATCTGGTCGACATCAAGTCTTCCGGCCATGCGACACAGCCGGTAGGCCATTAATCTCCGTGGATCGCTCTTGAGTTTCCCACCAACTCATCAATCTCATCCGCTTGAAAACCTACGTGTTCCATCGCCGCATCAAATAGCTTTGCAGTGACAGCTCCATCTAGATCAGCAAGTGCTGAGATATCTGCATCAGTCAAAATGCGATTGCCGTCCTGGTCAACGAGTGTTCTGATTAACAACCGTCGCCGGGCATCGTCACGAATCACACCTTTCTTAGAAAGAATGCTTTTTTCGAAACGCGACTTCTCGCCTTCTGTCAAACTCTGAAGTCTGAATGTCGTGTCACCGAGTACAACCTCTGTAAATCGTTTGCCTGAGCAACCTAGAAGCTGTTCTCGCGTTCCAAAATTATTCGTCGACTTCGTCTTCGTATTCCCCGTCGTCATCTATTGATTCCTCCACAATCATGACACTTGGTGGCTGTCGCACTTCTGTGACACCACCTGTAATTTCCCGTTCCACTTCGCTTCGCACCATTGCCATTACAGACTCTGGATAGTTGCGTACCATATGAATCTCATTGCCGATACCTGACCCGCAGTAACCAGCTTGCATGCCGTTAATTCGAATCATTTTGATATCTGGGAATGTCGGTACTAACTCCCCATGAACATCTGTTCTATGCGGATGATGATCAAACGTTATTTCCATTTGGTTTCCCCGTTATTAACTTCCCGCTGTAAATGCTGGATCAGTCAGGCCATCCCATTTGAAAGTAGCTTCGGCCATTGTTAACGAACCCTGCTCTAAATCGCCATATTTAATACGTGTTACAAAAGCAGTACCAGCTAACGTTCCTGCTGTCGTTTGCCCACTTTGCAATGGAAGCGTAATTGTCAAAGTACCAGCACCTGCGGTAATGTCCGCTGGCGTACCTGAGAAATACATCACTACATCAACCTCACCTGGGTCAATCACGCGATCTGGAACGAATTCCTTGTAGGCACTATAGTTTGAACCGATACTTACGTTTAAAGGCGTTGATTCTAACGCTTCTCTAGTTTGGTCACCAATCGAAATAGATTGGACAGTACCGGAAAGTCCGGTAAACGAAATTGCTGCGGTATTCCCGGTATCAGCCATTGTTAAAACTCCTAGCTAGGAATGGTTTCTGAGGTGACCATGTCGAAATCAAGTGTGACGACATACCTTCCGGCATCCGATCCGTCGACCGGAATGTCATACTCTTTCGTTCGGCCTGTTAATAAAATCGATTTAACATAGTCCGAGCCAACACTGCCTCTAAAACAGTCCAGTGCTAGTCGAACTTTTTCTGCTAAGTTGTTCGCCCCGATTCTTGTCGAATCGAAACACCCCACAACTACAGTTCCCGTTACCGTTCCTTCTACACCAGCTAAACCGTGTTCGTGTTCACTTGTCGATTCCACGTAGGCAATTGCCGGTAATGTTTCGTTTTGCACAAGCGCGTCAGGTCTAATTCGGTCACCGACCAAATCTGTTACCGATGACTCACTTGCGAGTTTTGTTCGGAGGATAATTCCACAATCAGCCATTTACGGTGAGCCTCCAACATTTAATACGTTATTCTTTGCGGCATTCTTTGCAACAACTTGAGCAAGCTTCTTCTTCACGTCGTTGGTTATCATTTTTGCCAACTTCGGCTTAGTCTTTCTCCAGGTTACTTTAAAGTACTGATCCGCTTTAACCCGTTCCGATGTTCTCCGACCCCAGTACACAGCTTTATGTCCAAGTGCTAACAGGTGAGCGTGGTTTCCTTTTTTGTTTTGATCGTGACCCACCGTTACACCGATGATTCCTTTGCGAGCTGGATTGTTTCTCCATTTAGAACTTGGCTTACGTGCAACCGATTTTTTTAAATGATCAAGACCACGACCGCCACGTCTTCTCGCTGATTCATTACTCAACTTGAGCGTTGTCCCTGTAAGCTTCGACCTAGGGGTTGCTTTTCTTATTTCACCAGCAATCTTCACACCTGCTTTATTTATGGCGTGACGTAAAACCTGACGTTGTAAGGTCAACGGCAACGTATCTAATGCTTGCTGTAGGTTACGTCCGTTTGAGGTCACAAACTTACCGGGACGAAAATGCACACTCGTATGTAATTGCTTAGTTAACGCCATCAATCGTCCTCTCGGCAATACAGCCAAATCATATTGTTCTCAAACTCTCGTTTTTGAACGGTCATGATATTAAGAGTCCGAATACGTCCGGCTTCGTCGTATCGCACACGCATTGTGCTATTTGGGTATTCACCTTCGCGAGGCAACCGGATCATCACAATTGCATCGACAGTGGCATCTATTTGATTACCACGAGCTTTTTCTCGTCCACCGGAATCACGAATCTTTGCATTGCACTCACGAACCGTCGACCACGACGTAGTCTGCTGACCAGCGGCATCAACGCTGGTTGACCGCTTTTCGATAATAATTCGATTACGCAGACGTTGGCTCATGGATACTGACCCCACTTCAGGCAGCTAATTAGAGCCTCGTAACCCATTACAATTTCACGAGGTATAAACATGCTAACGGTCGTTGCCGCTGGGTTATCAAACCAACTGCGTATAAGTAGTAGCATTGCCTGTCGGGCTGCTTCAGGAACATCTGCACTACTTGTTCCGTACCCGCAGACGTAGGTAACCTTAACGTCGTTTACGTACCCACGATTATCAGGCCACTCGGCATCGTACCCGAGAATGATTCGACCAGGCGTGTTGTCCGCATCAACGCTGTATTTGCTCGAATCAAGCGTTGTAACGACCCCGCCTGTGGTCGTGTAAGTAACACTGGTAACGCTCGACACGGGTGCTGTGAGAAGCTCTATAACGCTCCCACTAGGAAAGCCGTCCATCGATAAAACCTGAGTTTGGTTTATCAACGCACGGCGTGTATCTTTTTCTACTTTAAGCCTTGCAGCCGTAATTAGACTCCTAAGCTTTTCGTCAAAGTAGTTATCATCTAAATCGCAATGAAACCTAGCTTCCTCAACGGAAATAGGTTCAATCACGGGTTGTACGCTTACGTACTGCCTTTGTTTTGCTATTGCCATTATTGGTAGCCTTTTTAGTGCGCCGCTTCGCAGGTTTTTTTTCTACGACGGCAAACCCACGGGCGAGTAATATCTCGCCCATGGGGTCTGCAACGTCATAGGTTTTGCCTGCTCGGTAGGCACGCCAATCTTTGTTAAAAAGAAGACGCATAATTAACCCCCACGTTAATACCGAACTAGCTTGCTGCTGTGAACAGCCCAACAACTGCTCCGGCATTGCTGCCATCGCCAGCGTCGTGAACATTGATGTCGTACCGCACAGTAGACCGTACAGCCATGACATCTTCGTCAAAGTAACGACTATCGCTCATTGCGATATCAACACCTTGACGATCACCAATAATCACACCCTGAGCAAAGTTGCCAAACAGAGCAGCCGCTTTATCAGCAGCGTCAGCAGGCATTTGGTCAGAGACGTAAACTGGATAGCCGAATAGCTGTGGACGAACGCCACCTTCCAGATTACTTACAGTGTTACCACCAGCAGCGTAAATCAGCTTCTGGATGTATGAAGCCCACATAGAGCGACTTACGATCCAAGAGAGATTGTTAGCGAACTTGTCTGGCACAAGCCCAACAAGCTGGTTGAGGTCAGCCAAAGCAACATTAGCAAACGACGTATTGCCGCTTGATAGTGTTACTTTTCCAGCGGAACCGAGAGCTGAAATTACACCAGTCTCCGAACCGAAAGTGCTGGTTCCATCTCCATTCAGGAATTCATTATCCTGCTGAACTGCTAATGCATTACCAACATCACTAGCAAGGTTGTCGACGACGCTAATGACAGCATCGGCCATCAGTTCCATCGATACTTTGCTCAATGTAGCTCGCTTAACAGCGGTCAAAGAAACGTTGCTCCAAGTTCTGTCGGAAGCAGTGATCGCAGTCGCTTCACCAGGATACTGAACGGTAACACCACCAGTAGCCTTTGGAATTGTCATTGCGTCAGACGACATTGGAACAATGTTAGACAATTGACGAGCAATTCCAGCATTCTGCAACACGTCGATAATGGCTGCTGAAAGCGGCGTTGGGGTCAAATAGCCTCCTTGGCTATCTGTGCCTTCAGTGGCAGTACCTAGAATGTGCTGACCGTAGTCATTGCAAATTCGTTTTGCTTCGTCATCGCCAAGGAACGATGCTTTCAGCCATTGACCAGCAAAGTATGCTTCCTTTTCATCTTTGAAAGCATTTAGCTTTACATAGGATTTAGGAATCGCAAAGCTTTTCGCAGCTTGCACTGGCTCAGAGGCTTCGGATCGAGCTAAAGCGATTCGTTGCTTTTCAGCTTCTAAGCGTTCTAAGCGAGCAACCTGTGCGCGAAGACCTTCGTCTTCGTCACCGATTCGGTTCAACACAGAATCAATTTCTGCGTTTTCTTCGGGCGAGAGTTCACGATCTTCTGCTTTAGCCAGGTTCACAATTGCTTCAGCCTGATCTTGCAAGTCGACGATTTCGTCCTTGATGTCGTTAAGAGATTTCATGTGAAATATCCTTCAAGAAAAAAACAATATGTTGGGGTACGCAAAAACGGCACACCAACGTAACTATGAAAGTTCCGTTAGGAGTGCCGCTTTCGAGTTGCACTTCTCAATTTCGGAGTAGTCGTTAAGACTACGTGTATTTGACGATAAGCGTTATTTATTGCAACAACGCGACAATTTAATTTTCTGTTCTGCGATACTGCGGTTAACTGGCACTTGCTTATCCTGCTTTGGAGCCTGATCTAAAAACGTCACTGATTCTCCCGAAATCCATTCTGGTGCGTTTACGTAGTTAAATGCTTTAATGCTTGCTACCGGAGCCTCACTCGGTTCAATGACTGAATCCGCAAACCCAAAGCTAATTGCCTCTGCGGCACTTAACCACGTTTCTTCGTCCATCATGTCACCGAGCATATCCCTGTCGATTCCGGTTCGACCTTCGTAAACCGTTAGGATAGTTTCGCGAACCTTGTCCAGCACGTCGGCAGTATCACGCAAGTCTTTGCTCTCGCCAGTTGCCTGAGGAGTCCACGGGTTGTGAATCATCATTAATGCATTGCTCGCCATCAATACTTCGTCACCGGCCATTGCAATTACACTAGCAATGCTGGCAGCTAACGCATCGACAACAACACGCACTTTCTTTCCTTTTCGTTTTTTGTAATCAAGCAGCAAGTTATAAATTGCTTGACCGTCAAACACATCGCCACCACCGGAATTTAGTCGCAGTTCGATATCATCTGATGAATCTTCTAACGCCAACCGCATGTATTCAGCGTCAACGTCATACCCAATAGTTCCGTAAACATAAATCCGTGACATCACTTGCTCCCAATAATTGCATTTATGAGTTGTTGTTTTCGCGAGTCCCACTCTGCTAGTTCTTCAACAATAGCGGTTTCAAAGTTTTCAAATGTTGCTGTTCCTGCAACGTCTAGTAAACGCTCACAGGATTCCGCGAGATAACTAGCGACGCTATCATCCAGCTCGTCCGATTTAAATCCTGCTGCCCGAATAGTATCCATGCATGGCTTTAACGACTCGACGAATGTGGTTTGTAAATCCTGGTAGAAGTTGTCCATCCACACGACAAAGTTTTCATCTTTTTGGCTTGCTCTTACTACTTTGTTGTTTTCGATTCGCATCATCCTAGTAACACGATCATCGACGAGTTTTCGTAAAGCGTTTTCTAAGCCGTTGTCCTCTTCGACCTCTTCAACCACCTCATCCTCTACTTCTTCCTCCACTTCGACGTTAGACGATTTGGTGTTGGGATTCTGGTACGTATCACCACCTTCGCGGCTTGGCATGTTTTCCAATTTACGCACCTCATTTGGCGATAGGAATTCCGATGAAATACCAATTTGATATGACTGATACCGAGTGATCAGGTCAGCACGTAACAGACCTGCTGTTAGGAATTCAAAGTTGTATTGGTCACGCTGCCGCTGCCGGGCTGTTAATAGCTTGTTATCAAGCTGCTGTTCGATTTCTACGATCCAATTCATCAGCGTCATGTCAGCATAACTGCGGTTTTCTGCTTCAAGTGACGAAAACGATGTTTTAGAGCTATCTCCTAACTTATGAGGTGGAATATTGAACCAAGATGCTACCTCTTGCCGTTGAAACTTGCGGGAATCCAGCCATTGAGCATTGTCGTTATTAATTGACATAATTTTGGCTTTCATGCCGCCCGAAAGTAATGCTGTCTTGTACGCATTGTTACTTCCAGCGTGCATTTCATTCCATGATGCTAATAAGTTATCAGCACGTTCTTTGTCAATTGTTCCGTCAGTTTCTAAAACGACGCTCGGTCGAGCGTTGTTCTTAAAGAACCGATTTCCGTGCTGCTCTGTCGCCAATCCCAATCCAATTGAGTTCCGAGCGTAGCTAATTGTGTCGTATCCCCAGTAACCATTGTTTGTTAGGTTTTTGATATGAATTACATCACGAAAGCTAAGTGCAACCTTTTCACTTTTATCTTGGTAAGGAAACTGTACTACATAGATCGGTTCGTTGTTTACGACCTCTAACGTGACGTTATCTGGCGGCAGCGGATATAAAGCAATTGGCGCACCACGACCATCGCGTTGAATCCATGCCACTCCATTGCCGCTTAACAGTGCGTTCTTCATCAACACCGACAACAGTGTTTTAGGACTCATGTACGGATTTGGCGCACGCTTTAGCAATGAGTAACCAGGATGAGTTGTCGCTCTAACTCGGTCATCAGGATTTCGTTTGTCGTAAAGAATAACAGGAAGACGCGCAATGTCGTTGCTGATTGTGTTTACTGCCTGCCAGACCCATGCCAGAGTCATAGCTTTGTCGCTATTAACCACCATCCCGGAGTCAGAACGACTGCCTATCATGGTTGATTTCCAGAACCAATCTGCCGGATTGCGGAATGTAGAATTTGTAAATAAACCTTTGATGCGGTTAATTAATTTCATTTGTTCGCTCAGAAATATATAGCCGGTTCGTTTCGTTTATTCATATTTGCTAAGCCTCTGCCACGGGCTATAGCTAAAGCAACTGCACCGTCGATCTTGTCGGACGAATGTTTCTTTGAAAACCGAATCATTCCGTCTGCTTTTTGATCAGCTGCACAATTGCTCAAACACCATGACATCACGGGATGACCGTCATGCCAGATGGCTTCTTCTTCGATGTCATCGAGAAGTTGACGTGTGCCTGCGGTCATTCCCGCTAAACCTTGACTAACAGCCACGATGTTTACACCTTCGTCTGTTAATGGGTTTGCAATCATGTCCGCACCCCACGGGTCAAAGCCAATTTCACGCACATCATAAATATCAAGAGTTGCACGCACCACATCCAACATCGGTTGGGGGTCTAACCGCTGTAACCCTGCTTCATGTATGTGACCTTCGTCACGCCATTGACGATAGAAGGCCATCCCATTGGCTTCACGCTCTTTGATTTTAGCACTCGGCACGAAAAACCATGGCAACACCCAACTCTTTGGGTCTTCCTCGGTCGCTGGAAACCACAGCACATAACACGATAGGTCTTCGTGGCTTGCTAAGTCTAAACCGCCATAACATTCTCGCCCCGTCAAATCAGGCATATCTTCGGTGCATACATTCCAACACTGCATGTTGACGACTTTTTCTATTCCGGCAGTCGGCAAATTTAAGAGATACCGACGAAACGCATTTTGTTTTGCTGGTGAGTTTTTTGCTTCTAGATAATGCTGTTCAATAGTTTCTTCCTGGACTGTATATCCCAGGGACGGCATTGCTTTACGCCATTGCTCTGGATCGCCGCACTTGTCAAAGTCATCGTGACATTCTTCGTCGGCTTGAGCGAGGAAACAAAACACATTGGGGTCAACGATGCTGCCTTCAAGCATCTTTTGTGTGTATTCGTATTGCTCCCACCAGATCAGCGTTCTATCGGCAACACCGACTGTTGATACACTGAGCATCATCGCATTCGGTCGAGCTGCACTGGCATAAGCTAAAGCGTCGTACAACACACGGCTACGTTGAGCGTGGATTTCGTCAAATAGCACAAGGTTCGGGTTAATACCTTCCACGCCTCTAGCACAGGCTTCCCCGGCAAGAGCCTGGTAGAAACTGCCGTTACTTGGAAAGATAATGCGTTTCTTTGAATCAAGAACCTTTAACCGACTTGCAATTGGCGGGCTTGAATTAACCATTGCCGCAGCTTCACGATAAATAATACCAGCCTGTTCTCTGGTGTGAGCAACGCCGTAGATTTCAGCACGGTTACCCTGCGTTAACAAATACAGAACAGCTAGCCCCGCTGATATAGTGCTTTTACCTTGTTTCTTTGCACACCAGACGAAACCTTTCTTAAAACGGTTAGTGCCGTCCTCACGTTTCCAGCCGAACAATGGTTCGATAATGTCGTTCTTTTGCCACGGCAATAATTCAAACGGCTTACCCGCATGAATACCCATCGTGTGTCTTAGGTATTGCTCGTAAAACGCTACAGCGAAATTTGCGGACTCTACGTCGTAATAACAGCCTTCACGTATGGCTAGTTCATCATGTTCGTTTTTTACGAACTCTAACCAGCCTTGACGCTTTGCTTTTGCTTTCGCAGCTTTTAAGGTTTTCATTAGTTAAACCTCGACAAGAACGAATCAAAGTCGTTTTTGACTTCCTCCTCCACCTGCACTCTCGCACGGCTTGACGGTGTTAACCCAAACTCACAAAGCCATTTTCGACAAGCTTCCATATTTCGTTCACGCACACGATCCCACTCGTGACGGCGACTAAATACATTACCTTCTTTGTCGGTGCCGACCGTCCAGGCTCCCTGCTCGCCCGTAACTTTAACTGCTTTACGCCAGTCCGAATACGTTTGGCAGTACATTGCAATTGCCGTAGCGTCAGCCTCCGACAATATATTTAACTTACGTAATAAACCCGTAATTACCTTCCATTCGTGTTTTGCCATGCGATCTAAATACGCTGGACATTTCGGTTCTGCTTTTGGGCTTTTAGGTTCTTTCTTGCGACGACGTTTTGGGTTTTTGTCGTAAGCCCCAGTCATTTCGTGGACTGCCGTCGGCAGCGGTTTTCTTCCCTGAACCATAATTGACTCCTATGTAAAATCTATCACGTTGCCATCAATGTAAGATGCGTCGCTTGCCGCCTGCGATGCGTTTCTGGTTATTAGCCAAACATTGCGATTTGTTGCTTCTGCTCTTATCCACTGCAATACTGTCTGTCTAAATCCCTGCTTGAGAGTTTGCAGATCAGTTACATTGCCGCTTCCAAACACACAGTTGCCGACGACCTCATCCATATCAAACACTAGGTCGCCTTCAGCTGCTTGCTGTTTCACGACTACTAAAAGACTTGTATCGTGGTTACCCAGCACGACGTATCTTTGCCCTGCCCCAGCTTCCTTATGAGTTTTCTTGCTATGACAACTTCCACATAGCGACTGCCACAAATCCATTTTCCAAAATAGAACCATGTCGCCTCGATGTGGAACAACATGGTCAACATGTTCGGCTTGTGTCACTTTGCCGTTAAGCTTGCATCTTTCACACAACGGATGCTCTGCAAGAAAGTTTTGACGAGCTTTCTTCCATCGATACGTGTAACCGCGAGATGATGATGACATTCGGCCACGTTGCGTCATCGCAACTGATGTGGTTTTGCAATCACACTCAGTTAACCCACAATTTTCGCATGCCCATTTCCATGTAGCCATTTATTTACCTTAAAAGTGCTGACGCAGCACCTGCTGACTTTAAGAGGCGTGGGGTACTCATAAAATCGTAAATGCCGATGCCACGTCAGCGGCAACGGGGATCGTTTACTCTATACGCAACAATACGTCCCTGACAAAAGTGCTACCGCCGGTTGTGCTTACGGTAACTCGAATAGTATAGAGTTTGTCTTCTGTGCCACCGGCAACTTTAAACATCACAACATTGTTTGCTGTAACTGTTTCGCCTAGCACTGTTACTGAGCTGCCGTTCAGCTCAACACTAGTAATCGTTAAATCGGTTGTCGTTTGTTCTGCTACTGTCGGCGTGCCAGTAAGCACGTCTGAATCGACCAGCAAATCCTGAAACGACACTCGGGCTTGCATTGTTTCGCCAGGCGATTTCTGTTGAATCTGTTTTGCTTTAATTGTCATATTCGTAATCCAGTAAACCGTCGTTTGAATAATCTATTGGCGAAGTTGTTGTTTGGTAGTCAATTGGCTCCGATAACTCATAGTCAATCAATCCGTCTACGTCGTAATCAATTAAGCCACTAAAACTGTAGCCTACGTAAGCACTAAGCTTGCCGACTAACAACGTAAATGACCCTACGTCGTATATTGCTGCGGCTACAGGAGGTGCTATATCCAGCCCCATATCAATCGTCGGTGATACAGCACTTATTTCAACAATACACGCTGCTGGGCTAAGGTTGAGATTGCCTTTAACTACTGCCGCAAAAGTTGCATTTGCTACAAACTCAGCACGACCTGGTGTAACGACTTGACTACCAAATGCTACAGTTGGGTCAATTGCTGCTGCATTAATTCGTGCTTGCGGATTCGGAATTACGGTAACGTCGCCAGCAATTAACCCACCATATTTAGACTCAACTAACACTGCCGCATCGATTGGTGTTACCGTTACGCTACTATTGGTAGCCGTCGGTGATTGGGCTGCTGCTTCTATTACGCTGTCGCCGACAAACTTAACGAGCCTTGCGTCACAGTCGAAGTTATTGCGACCGCTACAACACTTGCTGCACTTGGTGTGACGCTAACAGAGGACATCGCGACCGCCACGTAAGTTGCATTCAGTTCTACAGCCGCTGCACTAGGTGCAGCCGTGGTAGACCCAAAAACAAGTGTTGGTGTAATTGCCGCCACCGCTATTGACGACGCTGACGGTGTAACCGCAATCGAACCGAGCGTTATCGTTGGAGTTACGGATGCTACCTCGATTGCAGCAACTGTCGGGGTTTTTGCAATGCTACCTTCTGTAGTTGTCGGCGTGATACCAGCTACGATTACAACCGCTGAACCTGGGGTGAACGAAAAACTATCTTGCGTTGTCGTTGGTGTGATTGCGTCGACTATGCACACAGCCGCTGTTGGACTGACTGTAACACTAGTGAACCCAATACCAGCAAACGTTGCTTCTACGATTATAGTTGCAACTGACGGAGTGACTGTGATATCTAAACCAACATTTGCAGTTGCTGTTGTAACAATCACTGCTGCGGCGGGAGTTACGGCAACACTAGGATGAAACACATCAACAGATGGGTCTGGGCAATTAGTTTGGATTGCTGCAACCGATGGACTGTGGGTTATGCTACCCAACACGATGCCACCGACACTTGCGTCAGCAACTAGAGCAGCAACGGTCGGCGTTATGCGACTGGCTATTACTACCGTTGGGTCAGGTATCGACACATCGACAACGGCTGCTGCTGGCTGTACCACAACACCATTTAACACAAATTCATCGGCACCAATATCCCACGTGTCTGCTTCTGCTTCACGGTCGCGGCCATCAATATCGATATTGACGTTTGTTGGTGTTGTGCCTAAATCGACACCAGCGTCTACTGCTGGCGATCCCGGCTTTAGATGCAAATCAACAGTTCCGCTAGCACTTGAATAAATGTTGTTAAGAATTGCCGAGTGTATAGAGTTTGAGCCAAACGCAGTGTCGTCTGTTGATAGGTTGTAATCTCGCGAGGCTGTCGAAGTTACGCCAACATTTGCAAAACAAACGGATGTTGAGCTTCCAGTAATGTCGGTAACGATATTATTTGTTACAACCGAATATGGTGTCACCTTGATTCCAACGGCAATGTTGCCTTCTGCTCGTGCTGTTAAATCGTGTACTGTGTTATTGTAAACATAGATGGGATTTTCCGATCTGCCCGAATCCGCATAAATACCTGTCGGCGAGCCGCCAGCAATAGTTGACAACACGTTCCCGTAAATAATGTTGTTTAAAATGTAATGCGACTTGCCGCTCACTAAACTTGAATCCGAGGTCGTCATTCGAATCATGTTTACGCTAGCACCGCCGGTTTCAAGTTCAAACCCGTGCATCAAACAATTTCTCACGGTGTTGTTTTCTCGAAAGTTACCGTGGTCGGTGACAAAATTGTGACTTGCGCATGTTCCGGCTGCACCTGTGCCGTCGAATTCAAGCCACTCTAACGTTACGTTATCGGCGTCTTTAATATCAACAACTTGAGCAAGCGATCCCCCGCCACCTGACGACGACTGTCCTGTGTATTTGAAACCCGCACCGGAGCCAGCAGTTCCGTTATGACGCACCAACGTATCGACGGTTAATTTGACGCTGTTCAGTGCAAGACTTGAGCCGTTAGCGAATCCGATTCCTTCATCGTATTTTTCGTTAACCATTATGATTCCGATTGCGTCGTCGCCGTCACAATACAACGAGTCGTCATCAAGATCTGCTGTCCAGGCTCTTGGAGATTCATAATCGTATACGGTTTTAAAAACACCAGATGCTTGACTAAAATCTTCAGCGTAGAGATTTCCGTACGGAGTTACATTTCCTTGAGAACCACCGCTTAGAAATGTTAAATCAAAACTTGTCGATGAATTAATCACTGCAACACGATAAGTATACGTTTCCATTAACGCTTGTGAATGATCCTCAAATATTACTTTATCGCCAACCGATACGCCGGTAACGGCAGTATCAAAACCAACTGTATACGGATCGCTGCCGGAGCTACTTGTCGGGGTGCTTGTTCCGTGATTTGTACTTGAGCCAATTGTTTTTGTGATCTCACCGACTACACCGTCAAACGTGATTTCGATAAATGTTGACGATCGCCGTGTTTGCGACGCAAGGAAATCGTTGTCGAGGTTAACGTTCCAACTTACCGCCGTGCTTGGCCTCGGCGTTGGTTCCTCGAAAAAGAACAACATGTTCTGCCCGGAATTCCAGCCAGATCGATTTCTCAATTCATTTACAATTGACGAAATATCGGCTGTATTTTGTGCTGCGTAAACAACCTCACTGCCGCCGGTCGACGTATTACGGGTCGGCTCCCAATATACGGACGCAGTTGTCCGAGTTGGCGTATTAAAACCGGAACATGTCTGAAGATTGCTATCGCTTGGATTGTCCGCGTCGGCTGCGCGTATCGTTACAGTCGGCTCTAGCGTGTACCATTCGCTCGTCATCGGACTTGTCGCAACTTTTGCCGTTATAAATGCTGAACTTACGTTGTAACAACGAGGCAAATTAACTGTACTAAACCACCAAGCGTCGACTCGTTCTGTTAAATATTCGTCTCCGGTTCCGCGCGAAACACCGAAACGCGAACCTGTGTCTTCTTCGCAAGATGTTTCGGTAAAACTCGAATCGAAATGTTTTTGTACACCGTTCGTAGACGATATCGCGCGTCTGAACGTTGTTTTACCACCGTGAACAAATGACGGTAGCCACCCGTCGGTATCAAACGATGCTGCTGTTGGCGTTACGGATATTGAGGTATAAATTTCCGCAGTTGCTGCTAATACCACTGACGCAGCAGCAGGTGCGATAGTAGTTCCTTGCTCTATCGATGCTGTAAGGTCACAGGAGGCAACCGGCGGTGTAATGTTGACCTGAGCCTCAGGACAAGTAAAGTACGCCTGCGAAACTCGCGTTTCGGACATCATCATCATTGAATCTGTTGCCGTAATAACAATCGACAAATCGCCATAACCTGACGATCCGATGTTTCCGGCTTCAGTTGCGCTCAATGACATTGTGAAATTGCTAAACGATGTTGACGGCGTAAAATTCTGATTTTTGATTGTCGTTGAGCCAGCTTTAAGAGCAACATTTAACGTAACGCTGGAATAGAACGAATCGGTGTACGCACGTACGACCACTGAGTGAGATGACGTGTCGTCGGGATCAGTTACGCTAGATAACCCAACTGTGCATGCTTCAGCCGAACCGTCCGAATCGGTGACCGCAATATAGTCCGAATCGCTAGCTGACGATTCGTCAATCATTGCGTACAAGGAAGAACCAGAGCTGGCACTCCAGTTGCCTGTTGATACGTCAGCGTCGGGTCTAGCGAACTGAGCCATAATAGATCATTTCCTATTCAGTAAATGTCATAAAAAAACGGCGGCACGCAATACATGCCGCCGCTGTTTTTATTCTGCGGCAAAATCAAATTACTGATTTAGCTAGGTTCGTTTAGATCGATTTCGGCTGCTTGAATTGTAAGAGTTTGACTATCCGAAACCGTTCGAGCCGATGACAGGTCAAAATAGGCTATGACATTTGAACTACTCGTGTTGCCATCAAGCAACACTGCCCACCTCGCTCCGTCACCTGATGGCAGATTACCGCCGCTGGCAGTCCAGGTAACATTGTCACAAACGACCTTTGCTCCCACCGTGCCGTCCACCTCCGTTACGGTGAAGTTTGTCGATGATGCTAACGCCTCTCCTCCCGAAGTATAGCCATTTCCTGAGCTTACCTCGGTCAACTCTGAAAACGTATTAATTGCTTTAGTAGGAGTCGTTGTTGCCGTACACAACGCTAAGTAAAAGTTGGACGGTACTGTTGTGCCGTCAAAGGCGTATTTGAGCAACAAATACTTGCTTTATCTGTTGTTCCAGATGCCATGTAATAATCCTTTGCAAAGAGGTGGTTTTCCTCATTGTTGAAACAATCGTTTATCTTTCAACAATAAAGATGTGGGAGCAGGAGTTTGCACGAATGAAAGTTCCCACCAAGAAAGTCTCTATAGCGGGCAACGAATACACCATTCGCACAGCTAAGCTGCGGAAAAATCATGGTGAATGCGATAGCCCAAGATGTAAGAACCCCGAAATCCGCATAAAAGCCGGACTCGATCAAAAGCTAATGCTTGAGGTTCTGATCCACGAAATGCTGCATGCGTCTGCTTGGCTCGCATTAAGCGAAGAGTACGTTACTGTGACAGCTCGCGATATGTCACACATCCTGTATGACCTAGGCTGGAGGAACGATGGATTTCAAGATTGAACGAAAGTCTCGTAACACTCATCAAATCAGATGGAAATTTCCAAAAACAAATACTCGATTTGAAGCGTTGTTGCTCAGTGATTTGCACTGGGATAATCCACACTGCGACCGCGATCTGTTGACCAAGCATTTGATGCAGGCCAAACGGAAAAACGCTCCAATTATCGTGGTCGGTGATTTTTTTTGCCTTATGGAAGGTAAAGGCGACTTACGTAGTTCCAAAAACATTCTTCCAGAACATAACAATGATCACTATCTTGATTCCGTGATCGACACAGCGGCTGACTGGTTCGAACCATATAAACATCAACTCGCCGTCGTCGGTATGGGCAATCACGAAACATCCGTGTTGAAACGACACGAGACATGCATGACTTCACGGTTCTGTCAGGTTATGCGTTTACGCGGCGGTATTACTCAAGAAAGCGGCTACGGTGGTTGGGTACGGTTCCGCTCAGATTACTTTCGTCGCATTGCGACATCGGATTTATACTTTCACCACGGTTTTGGTGGTGGATCGGCGACGACACGTGGGACTGGACAGTTTTCGTCACACTATTTGAACCAAGTTCATGCAGATATTGTTGTTGCAGGTCACGTTCATTGGAAAGAATCATTCCAACGTCGTGTCGCATACGTTGATAGAAATGTCAAAGTTCAAACCAAACTCGTGCATTGCTTACGGTTAGGAACGTACAAAGACGAATACGAGGATGGTGCAGTTGGTTATCACAATGAAGGTGCAAGAGGAGCAAGACCACTGGGAGGTTACTGGTTGACCTTTGAGATCGACGGACGAAAACGTGTTTGCCGCTATGTCACGGAGACAGTTTCATGAAAAAGTATTTCTACAGAACTGGAACAGTGTTTTTTGTTCTTGCTAGCTTGTTTGTGTTGGTTCTCATCTACAAGGCTTGGGTCTGGTATAACTGGCTTCATCGAATGGACGATACATTTGGTCTTCTAGACCTGTAATCCTTTGTATTTCTTTACGAGCCTTTCCTTTTCCTGCTTATTTTTTTTGTGGAAAAAAAGCAA
>FUIF01002215.1_pt1 | contig 35862 bp, 57 predicted proteins | sample 1003461 | NCBI WGS metagenome assembly FUIF01 (sample SAMEA80401918, study PRJEB19352) | marine metagenome
GTCATTTTACGTTTGACATAACATTGTGCCACCCCCTACCCTAACTCACTGATAATCAAGCAGTTACGTAACTCATTGATTTTCAGCTAGTTACGTTGCTACTCAAGTAGCGGTTTGGGGGGGTGTGTACTTGGTACACTTAGGGGTGTGTACTTGGTACACTAAGGGTGTTTGGCCGCACGTATACGAAACTTGGTCTAACGTTCGACAACGGATGCCAACTTTTTTTATCCACACAATTGTGTTGGTAAGTGTGCAAGCCGTATGGGGCCATTTAAGGGGCTAGAATCGATTTAGTGCCCTCTGCAGGGGTGTACCCTTAGGTAGTGTATAATAGTCGCTCATTCGACGTTTCCCCGAATTTCGTCGACGAACGGTTGTTTTTCTTCGACGAATAAGGCCTTTTTTCTATACATAATTTGGGTGTGCTTATTTAGAATGATTCTAAGCAAATTTGTGTTGGACGTATCAATTTCTGTCGTATACGCGCGTACACACGTGCATGACGCGTAGCGCGCGCGGGATTCGTATATAGGAAAGAGGTAGGTTTGGCCTAACTCATTGATAATCAGGTAGTTAAGTATTGGATGCATTTTTTTTTGCTCGTAACTCATTGATAATCAATCAGTTACACCGCTTAACATTCTGATAACGTTTTGTTAACATTGGCATAACATTGGAACGTAACTCATTGATAGTCAAGCAGTTACAATTAGGTAAAAACGTAACTCATTGATAATCAGGTAGTTAGTAACTCATTGATAGTCAGTTAGTTAGCACATTTTTTTGGGCCTAACTCACTGATAATCAAGTAGTTAGCTACCCAATGGGTCCATTTGTTTTTTGTGGCTTTACTTTGCTCAAGCAAACACACAGAGATACACCCAAAGGCAAAGCGCCAAAAACTATACATAATTTTCAACCGCTATTCAAATAGCAAAAATTCATTTATCATGTCTTATTCATTCACCCCTCAAACGTTCGATAACGTTAACGCCAAAGATGCCCGCACCGCAGCTCGCAAGTTCCACGGGTTGGCCAAGAAAGGAAGCCGCACCGCGTTTACCAACGCCATGCAACATGCACACGCACTGAAAGCGTTGAATGATGCATGGAAAGGCAAGGCCCTCGTCAGCACTGACGGCAAACCCCTCACCAAGGTACAGCTCGTCAGCTGGGTTGGCACCCTTGAACGGGCAATGTTCGACCGGTACGTGTTGGCGGCAAGCTTCACCGCTACTCAGGTAGCGGACTATGTGGAGCACGTCGAATCCAAAGGCAAGACACCGCACGTGACGGGCTTGGTCAAGTTCTACGCTGAGGAAAAGCCAAAGGAGACCAAGGATATTGTGGCCACCTTGAACGTAGCAAAGACCGACAACGCCAAGGGTGGCACCGTGACCCTCTACACCGACGGCACATTCAAGATGTCCAACGGCTTAGACGAGAAGCGCGCACGCAAGGTTGTGAAAAGCTTCCAAAAGTTCGCAACCTTCGGGGCGTAATGACTACTCGAGTAGCAACGGGGCGCGGCAATCCGGCCGCCCCCGAGGCCTCGAAATCTCGCTACTCAAATAGCAAAACCTCACAATAACTCGCGGCAAAATCCCACAAAATCAGCCCGCAAAATCCCAAAAGTTATGCTCGCACATTCGACGATTTCCCTGCATCCCAAGTACGACAAGATTCACGCTCACGGCTCATGCAAATCTCCACGCTCAAAAGCGGCCAACCGCTCGGCTCGCTCACGTGTCAAGACCGACAACTACACGACGCACCTTTCCAAGCGCCACGCGTTCAACGTCGATGTCGAGCGCAACGTCGCCAAATCTCCCGAGCGCTACTCGAGTAGCAATCTCAGCGAGCGCGAGTTCAACCGCGAACTCAAGAAACTCTACGGCCGTGTCTGGCAGAAGGTCAAAGCCGGCCACCCTGACTACGTCCTCAACCACTAATCCCAAACCCACGAAACAATGGAACCTCTCACAGCCCAAATGCCTGACGCTACGCTCGTCGGTCTCTACATCGTTGTCGCGATCGGCGTACTCGCAATCCTCATGTTTGACCCGCTCAAGAATCATATCGACTAATCGCTACTCAAGTAGCAATACTCAAATCTCTCAATCTCTCAATCTCTCAAATCTCTGAAACTCTAGAACTCATGAACATTCAACTCCATGACGTCCTGTACGTCGCCTCCTTCATCATCGTCGTCTCATTCTCAATCATCTCAAACCTCTGAACCATGCCTAAGTACACCAACGGGTATCTCCCCAAGATTGTCCACCATATGTTGCAAGGCAACTTCGAAATGGTTCAATACTTTGTCACAAGACAGGAGACGTATACGGCCCACTCACTGACAAGGACAGACAATTCATGGCTGACCTTTACTTCAAAAATCAAAACCGATAATCATGGCAACTCGAGCAACCATCTACATCCTCAGCAAAGACAAGGAAGGTGTCCACCAAGATTACAAAGTGTACAAGCACTGGAGCGGAAACCCCGAATCAACTCTCGAATGGCTTGAGGACTTCAACAAGTTTTTCTCAGCCGATCGAGGCGACGACCCACAGTACAAAATGGCTCAACTTCTGCGCTCAAGTAGCAGGGACGCGGGCAAGTACGGACTCGACGACTCCACCACCACGGGGTGGGGCATCGTGCCTATCGATGCCGACTGCAACGAAGAGTGGGAATACCATCTCAACGTTGACGGCTCAGTCACTCACCTGCCTGTCGAACGTCACTACGATTAACCGCTACTCAAGTAGCACAAACCTTTATACTATGTCTTATACCAATCAACGCACGACCACCAAGCGTCGTCGCATCTCCCTCGACCAACTCATCAAGCGCAAGTACGCAGAGCTCGACCCGATCGAGCGAACACGAGTGGCCATCAGGCTCATGAACCAAGGTATCCAACCCACAATGCCACGACCATGACAGCCCAAGACATCATCGACTACATCGAGCAAGACCTCAAGTGCGAGGTCAAGCACGACGCATCTCGACTGCTCAGAGCGACACACCAAGTCGCTTGGGTGTACGAACTCGACGAGTGGTCGGTACTTCGATTCATCCTAGCTAACGAGCCAATGCGGGGCACACACAGCTACGGCTTTCACACAAGATACGGACGTGAGATTGTCGACCTGTTCGCCAATTGGTACAACACACCAGACAAAGTATTTCCCTCAATCCACATGAACTAATCGCTACTCAAGTAGCACAACCTTTATATCATGTCTTACAAAACTGTCAAGCAGATGACGAATGACGAGTTCGTCAATCACCTCATGACGGGGTACAATCCATACGGGTTTCTCGTGCAGTCAGTCATCATCGAATGCCTCGGCATCGGTCTCGACCACTACATCTCACAGAAAGAAGAGATTCTCAAGCAGTACAACACGCCTCGTGAGGACGGGAAAATCTCACTCATCAACATGAAAGCGTGGGTCGAGTGCTGTGAAGAAACTAAGCGTCGCATCGACGAGAAATACTCTTGCGACAATGACTGAATTTCTTGACGGCCTCAAGGTCTACTCTCTCGTTGCGTCAAGCATATACCCAAGCGAGGCCATGACGACAGTATTCGCGAGACTCGAGGATGCACGCAAAGCATTCGAAGAGGAGCGTGACTACGCTCTCGAGAGATACCCAGAAGCCACGATCCACGACAACGAGACAGACATCTTCTATCTTGACGACGAAGGCAGTGACGTCTTGCTACACTTAGAAATCCACGTAAACACAATCCAATGAAAGAATTCCTAATTGAACGATGGGGCGTCGAGTCCACCGGAGAGAGCTGGGCTCGCACCACCATCAAGAGTAACGAACTCATTGCTGAGTACACAATCGACGGAGGTTGCCCAGGCGACGACCTCACACCTCCCGATCCACCTAGCGTCGAGATTACTCGACTCTTCATCGAGGTATTCGAGAAGGGAGTCGGTACGCTCACGATACCAATTCCAGACATCATGCTCAATTCTCTCGACATCAGAGAACTCGAGCGAGAGATTGAAGATTCGCTATCTGAGTAGCGATTTGGATAATTAAACCATACACCATACCTTTGTGTCAAATCTTATATACTATGAACTTACTCACACAAAACTCCAAGCTCAAGAAGACGAGCAAAGCTGTCGGCCTCAAGGTCATGAACTTCGGCATCCCCGCCCTTGTCGACCCCGAGTCAGGACGACGCACCTGTCCCTTCGCAGGGTCTTGCGCCAAGTATTGCTACGCTCAGAAGGGCGCCTACTCTTGGTCCAATGTCAAGCCCGCGTTCATCAAGCGCTACCAAGCCACCAAGTGCGCCGACTTTGTCGACATCATGATTGACGAGGTCAAGCGCAAGCGAGCCGACATGGTACGGGTTCACGACTCTGGCGACTACTACTCTCGAGCCTACATCGACAAGTGGTTCGCCATCGCTCGAGCCCTGCCCGATGTCCGCTTCTATTCGTACACCAAGTCTGTCCCCTTGTTTCTCGAGCGTGACGACATCCCGGACAACTTCGACATCATCTTCTCAGAGGGTGGCACACGTGACGATCTGATCGACACGACCAAGCACCGCCACGCTCGCATCTTCTCCACATATGACGACATGACTGCCGCAGGTTATGTCGATGCCATGGCTTCCGACGTCATGGCTACCAAGTGGTTCAACCCTTCACCCAATGTCGGACTCGTATTTCACTAATCGCTACTCAAGTAGCACAAACCTTTATACCATGTCTTACACACAATTATGCGTACTCCCCGGAGTAACTGACGAACTCAACGAGCTTGGTCCCCTTCTCGAGAATGCCTTTGGCTGCCGCTTCAAGGTTGTCGACGCCTACATCACACGGGCTGACAAGAATGGCCCAGGCGGACGACGTGACGTCCTGTTCTACGTCCACGACGACGACGCCACGAAGTTCGCAATCCCTCGACTTGAATACAGCATCAGTTGGTGGGAAGATCACTGCGCAAACCGACGAGCTCAAATCCCTCAATCAATCCTCGATAAGTACCCCAAAACTTGGTAATCATGAAATTCACACACACATTCAAGACACAAACGCCAATCGGCAACGTCGTATGCGCCGAGATTTGGTTAGACCCTGACACGAATTGGGGTGGAGGATACGAGATTTGGGATGAAGCCACGGGTGGCAATCGCATCTATGTCGAAGGTGTCCTCGAAACAGAAGAATCTTCTGACGGAGACGGCAACGAAAGAGTCGTGCTCACGGGGTACGATGGATGCCTTGAACTCCCTGAATACATCATCGAAGCCCTCGAAGAGAAGGGCGTAATCATTGACCTATGACAAAAGCAGAACTGATTGACTCACTACGTGACTACAAGGACGACGACATCGTTGTCATCATGATTCACGACACCATGGCGAGCGAAGACACGTATGACTTCTACGTCGATGGCGTATATCTCAACCCCTTACACAACAACCACGAATCAGAAATCCAACTCACACTCATCAACCATCACGATCCCGAACCGCAATTCAAACCTATCGACTATGACAAAAGATGAAATCACGATCCCTCCGTTCTATTCCGTCGACGACTTCCCCGAAGACAACGAGATAATGGTCTCATGGAAAGAGAACGAGCAACGATGGTTTCGCATCGTCAAGTATGACGACCTACCCAACCTTACTCCTATTAAAATTATGACACGCAAAAACTATAAGAAATGAAACTCGCACACCTACAACTCCACGATGGGTGGGAAAACAAGCAAACACTAATTGCTCGCCTCAAGGACGGATCCATCCATTACCGATACTACACGGGGTGGGGTAGCTCAGGAATTCCTCTAGCCCTATCCAACTTACAAGCTGAACTACCTATGGACAATGAACGCGGTCTATCAGTCGAGGACTGGCGTGACATTCTATGCGGCATCATCAATGTTCACTCGACCAAGAGAGTGGTCAAGGTGTTGCCTAACAAAGTGAAATTCTAAACCTTAAATACCTATACCCCATGAAACTTGCACACCTCCAACTCCACAGTTCCCTCGAGAACAAGCGAACGCTAATCGCCAAACTCAAGGAAGGCTCGATTCACTACTCACTCTTCACAGGGTGGGGCAACTACGGCACCGGCTGCTCTCTTACTGACTTGCAGGTAGGGTACAATCACGGGTCTGAACTACCTCTCGACAACGAGCGAGAGCTGTCTGTAGATGAGTGGCGCGACTACGTCGTGGGCATCATCAACACCGACTCTACCTATGAAGTAATCAATATCATCCCCAACGAAATCACATTCAAATGAGACCTCTCAAAGTAAGGTTCCACCTGGCTAAGGGTGAGAACTACAAGAAGTGGCAGATCAAGAACACCGTGACCGACGAGGTCAATTACGTCGACCCTCACGAGTTCTTCCTCGTTCTTGACGACTGCAAGTTTCGCAACCAACCCGGCACCGCTCGACGCATCTTCAACGGAGAGAACAAGACGGTGTGTGCATGGATCGAGTGCGGCAGTCTTCGTGTGCTCGAGGCCGACAGCGGGATGGATCCTGCTGAAAACTTTCGTCAGCACCGAGTCCTTCACAGCGTCTCGTACAACCCACGCATCCACCCCTTCTGGGCGTCACTCCACGGAGAGAAGCTCGACAACTACGAGGCTACTCGAGTAGTCTCTTGGGGCCGAGAGCTCATGTCTTCTGATCTATACCAAATCCAATAACACTATGCCTAAGTTACAAATTCCTATGATCCACGATTCCTATGCTATGAACAACGTCGCGTCCTATGTCAACGACAGGATGCGGTATCACCTAGTCTCGGGGATCCCGACGACGAGATGCGCGAGGATGTCGATGGCCTCGACTGCAACTACATCTACTACACCGATACCGCAAACTTTCACATCAAGGTTCAGCCGTTCAATGCTAACGGCATCGGCACGACATTTACTGATGGTCAGTACTGGGACATCATCGAAGCTCTCGGGCACACTATCACGGACCTTCCCGACGGCCTCGAGTTCTTTGAGGTGTATACGGCTATGTCAAACCACATGATTCTTTCATTCATCATCCACAGCAACGAGCCACTCCGTCAGTGGCACACAGAAAACTTCGTATCATGATTTTACTTACAGAAAAGAGACTCAAGTTCATGGACAACATGGGCATGAGCAGATGCTTTCACGCGACAGTGATCGGCAAGAACGGGCAAGTCGAGTGTCTCCTGAACTCCAAGGCTGAGCTTGCTGAGGACATGGAGCGACAAGCGATGCGCAGTGGCGCTGACTTCGCACTGTCTAAAAAGATTCACTGCGAGTGGGATGAGAAGGGGCAATTCTCCGAGCCCTCGATGTTCGTAGCTTTCGAACACGACACCATGGAGGTTGTCTCGATCCACGATCAGACGGCCTTGATGCTGTTCGTTTCGACCCTGGCTATGGAGAGCCCCAACTTCAGGGAGGATCTCAAGCTCAGTAAAGAGGACAACGACCTGTTCAAGCAGTACTGGAACATGGTCGACAAGATGATTGATGGCGCCGGCTCAGGCGCCGGGGTGACTCAAATGAGGCTTGAGTGCTTTGGCTACAAGTTCACCATTTGGCGTTGCTTTGTCAACGATTCATACCTCCGTCGCCTTGAGCCCTCTCGCTTCGAACCCTTGGAAGAAAGACTCACAAGCCCTACATTTGACTGATGCCGCTATATGAATTCTGTTTTTATGTCATGATCTTCTCGCTCCTAGGTCGCTTATTTGTGATCGAGTACGACAGGAGATCTATCGTCATACCCAAGAACCTACTGCGTCTCAAGCGTGGGTTCGAGAAAGGCAAGCCCGCCCGGAGATTCTGGAATACCATGAGAGCTCACGACTCAGGGTTTGACGTTCACTACCGCAAGGTGCCTGGGCGCATGACTTGTACAGTCCTACCCCTTACCACAAACGGAGAGGATGTTTGGCAGCTCCGTATCGGCCTCAAAGAAACAGCCAACAGTAAACCCAACAAATATGTAAGCATCCCCGTGTATTCAAACGGCCAGATCTACGAACACTAATCGCTACTCAAGTAGCACAAATACCAAAACCATGGGACGTAAAAAACAAAAACCACTCAGCCTCTCAGAGAAGAGGTTCATCACTGAGAACCCGTTCAAGATGAACGACCACCAAATCGCTCGATGCCTCAACCGATACGTCGATCAGATCCGTATGTTCAAGAGACAGACGCCTAAGTCTATGCCTCGGTGGACAGAAGAGGATGTGGAGGTGTTGCGCAAGATGAGCGGGAAGTATAGTGACGAGGCCATCGGTGAGGTTCTCGGCCGCACGGCTAGCGCTGTATGGGGTAAGAGACAACGTCTTGGCTTGCTGACAGGCAAGGCGGGTCGCCCTCCTAAGAAGAAGAAGGAGAGCAAGAAGTTTGACTTGACGCAATTTGTTCGGGGAGTCCTGAACCAACACTCGAGCACATGGACATGAAGCTTTACCAACGCATGTTCTTGTGGGCTCTCGGCGTGGGCATCCGTCAACTGCACCTCAGCGAATCGCAGGGGTGGCAGTTGGCTGACCACATGAGACACTTCAATCACCACCTCGTGAAGATGAGGAAGTGTAGGCCAGATCAGGACGGCCTCTTCAGTAGGCATCTCCTGTCGTGCTCTAAGATTCTCAACAAGGTGGCTTTTGAAGCCAGCCTCAAGGGTGTCGACGTGGATCACGACGAGCTAACGAGTATTCAGAACGAGATCAATTCCTATCTCGTAGAAATAGTAAACAATGACAGCACTGATTTTATTCCTGATCGTGTTGCTGATGGCATACGCCAAATGGGATTGTCTCCCGATTAACAGGCATCACGAACCCCACGTCGACATCAGGTTTGACGCCGAGTGTGTATCGCTCGGTGTCATTCCTGAGAACCTGGCGTGGACGATACCGAAAGACTACGTGGATCGTGAGGGTTGGTCTATGGCCTCACGAATCGAACCTACCTTTGTAGGTGCGGCTCAAGTCCCGAAGTGGGCTCTTGTGCTGACGTTAACTAATCCAACAGAAACACGGGAGGTCAGCGTCATCTACAACGACGACGGCTCCCTGTATGAACACTAACCCCATGGATCTCTCAACATTCATCCTTACCAACTGGGCGGCACTCCTGCTCGGCGTTATGGCCTTTGCAAAAATTGTGGTCAACCTCACGCCTACCGACACCGACAATCAGGTGTTTGGTTACATCGACATGCTCATCACAGCAATCACAGGAGACCGCCGCAAGAAGCGCGGTTAATGACACTAGCAGAAATCACAAACACTTCACTGCTCCTGGGCAACGCGGCTCAGGAGCTTGACTTCGCAATCCAAACTTATGGAGACCAAGTCGGTGAAGAAAAGCTCAAGAAATGGAGTGAGATACGAGATATCATGTTTCGAGGTGAGAGAACGATCGGTCATCTTCTCAAGGAGAAAGACTTGATCTGCGCATACATTTGGAACGAGCAGAAAAACATCAAGTATAACAAGAGCCTGGTCGAACAGGTTCTCGGTCTTCACGGTCAATGAGTTCACAAAAAGAGAAGTTCAGGGTGCTTGCAGAAAGTCACGGCTTGGTTGCCGAAGACTTTTTCAAGGCGCCTCAAGGTTTTTGGATCATCACTCGCAAGGGTGTTGAGAAGATTCAGCGCGGCATCGGCTGCATGGTTCACTACGAGGTTGTCCCTGAGTTCTCAGACGTTGAGAAGGGTATGTACTGCATCAAGCTTACGGCATGGTGGAGTACAAGATCGCCAACGAAAAGACAGGCAAGCTCGAGGAGCAGGTCAAAACAGTAGAATCTTACGGAGAGGCCAGTCCTAAGAACTGTCGAAACTCCTATCCCATTGCGATGGCGGAGAAGCGAGCCCTGGCTCGTGTGGTTCTCAAGATGGCAGACTTCTACGAGCTTGGTGTCCACAGTGAGGACGAATGGAAGGTCAATGAGACAACTTTTCCTTACGCTGTGCGTCTTATGTGTGAGCGCACAGGTCTCGAGTCAATGTGACATCGAGATCGCGGGCTTTGATCCCATCACTACAGCACTTCAAATCGTAGTTCACGACGGTCACTGCGGGACAGAGGCCGACAGTGTGGGTGAATTCCTTCTGGGTATCACATTCGACCCGCCCATACCGGACAACCCATTCACCTGTATGTATCAGGACGGATGGGCTCAACTTATCTTCCCTCTTGACTTCCCTGGCTTTGATATTGGCCAGGGCCCCGACGACATCCTTCAGTCGGGAGACACGATTCTGTTTTCCCTCAATGACGTGCCGTTCTTTGGCAGCGGCACGGCTGAATGCTGGCTCGATGCTATGATCGACGGCACTTACTACGAAGATGCTTGCGTTGTCCTGGCGATCACTCAGATCAACGACAGCGATAACATCAACGGGGAGAGTGGGCTTGGTGGCTTCCCCTACCCTGATCAGAACGTGTGGAACAACTATGTCGAGTTCACCCTCAATGAGTACAACATCTTCTGCGACCAGCCACCTTCTCCCTACCCCGACGTCGTTCCTGAGCCCGATCCGTGCGAAGACGACCTGATCTTTGTCCCTAATGCCTTCACCCCCAATAACGACGGCAAGAACGATGTGTTCCGCCCTGTTCACAGCGGTGATTGCTGGTTGTGGTATGAGTTCTTTGTCTTCAACAGGTGGGGCAAGAAGGTTTTCAAGTCGGACTACCCCGGGGACATTTGGAGAGGTGAGATCAATACGAAGTGGGGTCAGAGGCCAGGTAAGACGTACTGTGAAGATGGCGTGTACTTCTGGATCATAAGAGGCCAGAAGAGAGGGGATGTGTGGGTAGAACTCACGGGAACGGTAACGCTGCTTAGATGAGAGTGATTGGCTTCATCTACGGGTTCTTGAGAGCTGCAATCAGATGGGTGATTGGATAGACGACATGTTCGACAGCTCTGTCGAGCACAACTATTCCGACCCTAACCACAACTCCAGAAAGTTTGCTGCGCGGCTGGTTCGCTCAAGCACCCTGACTCACGAGGAGAAGGAGGACTTGATCGGGCTGCTGCTGGACTACTCTGAACCCATGGACACAGACGAGGTCCAGGACATCATCGTACGCATGCAGCTCAACCAACAAGACCCAATGCAGTTCTATGCTCCCTCAAAGCGTGAGATCAGGGACTTCATCAAGAAGGTGTGCGATCTTTGATGTATGGACCACACTATTCCAAAGGCGATCAACGCTTCAATCAACCTCAAGATGATCGACAAGTCTCAAATTGTCGAGGGCAAGAAAGGCTCGTACATCAACATTCGTCTCGTCAATACTCCCGACAGTGAGTATGGCTATGACTACATGGTCACGCAGGACATCCCAAAGGAGCTGCGTGAGCAAGGGCTCAAGGGGCCCATCCTTGGCAATGGCCGAGGCTATGACTACGACCAGGGGAAACCCAGTCAGAAGGCAGCTCAGGCGGAAGTCTCTTCCCACCCGCGAGTCTCTGATGACCTCCCGTTCTGACGGGTTTTGGTAAGTAGGTCAAGGGGGGTCTCGAGCGATCGGACTCCCCTTTAACTTCCCCACATGACAAAGAAAGAAGCATTTAAGAAGATCTCTGGTGACTTTAAGGAGGCACTGGAAGCGTACTTCCAAGCAGAGACCAACCCTCAAGGCAAGTCTGATGCCGAAAGCGTGTTCGACATCTTCATGAATCATTGGAGGCTCATCGAAGTGTTTGACGCCATTGGTGACATTGAGGTCGAGGACGACTCAGAGAGCATCGTCGACCTGGATGAAGGCATTCACATGGCACACACCTACGGGAGTGTTTTTGACAGCGGCCTGTTGAAAAGTCTGGACCCTGAAAGTCGTCAAGAAATCATCGAAGCATGTATCTATGCATTGAACGCTCGCCAAGTTCGATTTGAGAACGAGGTCCGCGCAAGATGGTATGAACAAGGACTCACTGATCACAAATTCGATTGAGAAGCTCTGCTCGCTTGCAGAGTCTCTTGTCACACCTGAGAGGGTGGCTGAAGCGGTCGAGATACCTTACGACCCCGACAAGTGTAGCGCTAAAAGCGCAGCAGCTATGCTTGGCATCAGCATACCGATGCTTAGCAACGTGTGCGGCTTCCCGGTTCTCGAGATCGGTGGCATGACGAGCATTTGGGTAGGGACACACTACGAACCTATCTCTGAGGGGCAGAAAAAGAAGGTAGTCCAGGCCTTTGCCAATGGGGCCGGACTCCTTCGCCCCAACATTCTAACTAGCGACTTCAAGAGAGAGTTTGACAAGAGCTTTAGCTGCTACGGCAAACCGGAGGTCGTGTTCCCTAAACCCAATGGCGGGGTGCAAGGCATCGTCTTTCTCGATGGTGTCCTGTCTTTTGCAGGGCCCCGCCACCGATTTGTAGATGGTCACAGGCCAGAGGATCTGTCGACCTACTGCATTCCCACCAAGTACTACGCTCAGTCTAAGTGCGAGAAGTGGGAGAAGTTTTTGAGTGAAGCAATCCCTAACGAGGACAGCCGACGCTACGTCCTTGCCAGCTTTGCTAACGCCCTTGCGGGAGACCCCATGAAGGCGCAGAAGATCCTGTTGCTCATCGGAGCGGCAGGTGCAGGGAAATCCACACTTATCGAGGCGATTGCCGGATGCATCGGTCACCAGAATGTGATGCGCACCGACAACCTTGCCCAAATCACACGCGACGACAGCCGTCACCGCATGCGCCTGGCTCACGCCACCTTGTGCGTATCAGCGGATGCCAGCGAGAACATCGGAGACAAGGATGCTCTGAAGATGATCGTTTCGAAGGAACCTATCATTGCCCGCAAGCTGTACTCTGAACCTATGGAGATCAAGCCACGAGCCAGCCTTGTGGTAGCGTCAAATGAGATGGGTCTGTCCTACGTTCTCTCGGACCCTGGCGTTGCTCGCCGCTTTGACATCGTGAGTTTTCGGAAGGCCAAGGACGAGAAGAAGCGAGATAGCGGGCTGATTTATGCGCTCTCTACCGACGAGGCTCGAGGTGGCATAGGAATGAGCTTGGCAAATGCCTTGATAGAGCACTTAAAGCTTCACGAGGGCATGCTCCTGCGCCCTGCCGTGCTCGAACAGGAACTGACGCGTCTGAAGATTGAGGGAGACCCATTCATGAGTTGGTTGGAGCTAGTGGCCTGAGCACAGAGAAAGACGACCACAACATGGTCGAAGTCCATCAAGATGCAGCCATGGAGAGCTTTAGATCGTACTGCCTGGGCAACGGTTACAACACGTGGGCTATGCGCAAGTTCAAGAGCCGACTGAGGGCGCTCAACCTGGAGGAGAAGGGTCGGCATGGCGGAAAGCATTCTTTCATGTTCTATTGCCGCGACCTGAACCTGGCTCGCGCATCTCGCGTCATATCAATGGTGCCGTGATGAGCCTCTCACAGAACCCGAACATAAATTGAGCCGTGACACTCAATGTGAAGATAGAAGTAGATCTTGATGATTACCACATCCAAAAAGACGAGGTACTCGAGCTTGCCGCGGTCATCGCGGACAGTTACCGTGAAGATGGGACGTATGTCGCTTCTTTTGGGTTTCTCACATACAAGATCACACGTGCAGAGGACTCAATCTCAGTCACAATCACGGAAGGATTCGGATTCCACGGTCTTTATAGCGGCCTTGACTTTAACCAATGCTGATGGATAGGTACAAGAACATTCACTTTTACACTGAGGACGAGGCCATCGGTTGGTTCCAGGAATACACCCTGTATGGCCAAAGGGAGATCACTAGGCCGCAAGGAGCAGCCATGCAGTACTACATGAGCCACTTCATGTACCTCCCCAATACCCTCATCGCGCATGTTCTTGGCCGAAAGCCATGGCACGTCAATCAGACCATACAAAGGCTGATGGAGGCCTCCGAGATGACCCGTGTGCCCGTAACGATGAACGAATCGTACCAGGAGTACATCGAAGACATGGATGACTTCTCAAGAGAGGTCTTTGGAGCCAAGAACCCAGAATTCTGCATGATCCTTGACGACAAGACGAGGGCATGGATACTGTGGAGCGCTCAGAAAGCTAGTGGCTGGTTCGAGGATTCGGAAATGGAGCCGGATCAATCTACCATGATCGACGAATTGCTTAACGTCATCGGACTGCCTAGTGGTGGTTGGATGGCCGACATCATCTCTGAAAACTTCAAGATCGACTACCATGACTGACGCCCCACGCAGCTACGTCAAGAAGAGGAAGAATGACCTCGTGATCAGTCGCAACAGGCTAATCCTAGTGCTGGCTGACATTCACTGCCCCTATCACGACATCAGAGCCCTGGACACAGCAATTAGAGCTGGCAAGAGGGCAGGTGCCGACACGGTAATCATCCTCGGGGACATGATGGACTTTCACCGCATCAGCAAGTACCCAAACGACCCAGGAACACTGTCTTTCCAGGAAGAGCTCGAGGTGGGCGCTCAGATGGCGTTCTACTTGCGATCTCACTTCCCGGATGCGGACATGTACTACATCGAGGGTAACCACGAGGTGCGCCTTGAGCACTACATCGCCAAGAATGCTGACCAACTAGTTGGGATGCCGGAGCTCAAAATGTCTACTCTAGTAGACCTTGACGCACAGGAGATCACATACATCCAGGACGCCTTCATTCACTGCGGAGACATGAGCTTTCTTCACGGACACGAGATGCGTGGCGTGGGCGGTGTCAACCCTAGCAGGAAGTTGTTTGGGAAGATGAAGAAGAGCGCCATTTGCGGACACCTACACAGGCCAGAGAGCTTCTACACACGTGACGGATCTGGAAAGCTGCTTCAATGTCACGTCTTGGGGCACCTGGGAGACCCTAGCCCCAACTATCACCCCAGGAACGACTGGCAGCATGGTTACGGCATCGTTGAGGTGACAAAGAGAGGGTATGTTTATGTGGATAATGTGATTATCGATGGCTGACGAGAATACTTACTATGCAGACGGCTTCGACGAGTGCATCATCGGGGTTGACACGGAGGGCGATGTTCCGCGGGTAGTCTACGACAAATGGGCTATGGTCACCTGCTTTCAGCGATCAAACCCTGATTGTTCATGGGAAGAGGCTGTTGAGTTCCTGGAATACAACGTATGGCATGCGTATGTGGGCCCAGGTACACCTCACTACATGCGTACAGCAGAGGGTACCCCAGAGGAGAAGCGTATGTTCGTTGATCAGTACGTCGAATTAAGCATGCAATAGAAAGGAGGGCCGAAGCCCCCCTCCCCTGGCGACGAGCGCCACTTCACCAACCACAATGAAGTCTACAGTACGTTATTAGACTGACCGAAGTACTCGTCGATCAATTCAACGCAAGAGCTCAGACCCTTGCATATTTCGGCCCTCCAACCCCTCTCCTGGAGACCTTTTTGCCACTCTTTTTGATGCTCACTAGCGCGTCCAGACATAGTCTTGATCTCAATAGCTAGTCCAACGTAGCCATTGCTGGGCTCGAAGATCAGCAGATCCGGGATGCCTTTCTTGTATCCCGCTTGCTTCATCTTGATGGCTGTGCCCATGGCTACCCTCACCCCCCCGACCGTCGCCGAATAAAGCGGTACAGTTTCCATAGACTCGAGATGATCGATAACCATGACCTGAATGTCATGCTCGGGCGATCCGTTTTTTCTTGAACCTTTTCTTTTGGGTCTGCTTCCCTTTTTTCTGTACTCATACATGCTTCTGTGTACCATGATCTGACGTCAAAGCATGGGCAAGCTTTGTCTACGCCTTTGAAATCCCTGTGTCCTAAGACAGCGGCCCCCGGGAACTCTTCTTGAATGTCGCGAATGAGAGAAAAGAGAGCAGCCGTTTGCTCAGCCGTCCGATTGTCTTGCGGCCTCCCGTTCGCCTCCGAAACGCCACCAACCCAGCATATACCGACTGAATCGGAATTGTGACCCTTAACATGGGCGCCAGGTCTTTCAAGTGGCCTACCGTTTTCGACCGTACCATCCCTACGAATGACGAAATGGTATCCGATGTCCGTCCATTTGTTCTCATTTACGTGCCATCTCTTGATCTGTTTTACGCCAATGTCCAGGCTTGGTGGTGTTGCCGAGCAATGGACAACAATGGTGTTGATGCTTCTCATTCTACCTTATTCTTTGCTAGGAGAACCTTGATCTCCTGAATGTCCTTCAATAACTGCTTGACATCGTCACGAAAGTCCTTGTTGTCAGCCTCTAGGGCGTGAACTCTAGCGCTCAATCGACTGTAATCCGACTGAAACTTGATCCAACCCATGACCAGTGCTCCCGCTACCGTCAAAAATTCAAAGTGTGTGAGATTGTCAATCATTGTCATTCCTCTTCTACGATTCCGTCATCCCCGATGTGGCTAGGCACGAGGTCATTGATGACCGCCACTAGTTCGTTGATTTTGTTTACGATTTCGGTCTGATTTGCCCCAGAAGCAAGCTCAGATATGGCTGTAAAGCTGTCCAGATTCTTCATAATGTGCCCTGAATAGATAGTGAGAAGTTAAGGTAGCGCGTGCCCGTTGTTGTGGACGCTCGGCCAATACCTATGAACACCAAGTTCCCCGCTGGCACACTGCCTGTCGTGGAGAAGTCCACATCGTAGTGGCGGTCTTGTGTTGAGACGGTAATGTCTTGAGTTCCGAGCTCCGTGAGCGTCATGCTGCTTGAACTGCCGTTTGGTGGCGCTACAGTGCCCAGGAATAGCCTGATATTCTCAGTTCCGGAGTCGTTTCGAACTGTTCCGTACACCCTCAGGTTTTGTAAGCGCATAGGCATTGCAATCCCGCAGTGGGCATAGTCATCCAGCACCGTTCGAGCGTACGGGTTGCCCGCTGTGTTGTTGAAGCTAATGCTCGACCAAATGGGGTAATTCCACCCAAAAGACGAGCTTCCGTAGTAGTAATTGTTGGCTGCGGTGGTGGTCACACGGCCGCTTACTGCTGCAACAGGGTACTTAATGGACTGGAAGCTGAGTACACCAGCCCCGCTTGTGGACAACACTTGAGATTTTGTGCCATCGTCAATCTCGTCGTAGTTGCCGTCATCCCCAATAACGATGAGTTTGTCCCCCGTCTGACCGCTTCGATCGGTATCAGGGTCGGGGAGTCGGCTGCCTGCCTTGATTGCGGAACAAGAGTCACTATATACCCCCGTGTCAGTACAAGAAGTGTTGGTTGGCAGGAAGGCGTTGTGGAGGTGGTATAGATTGACGGACTCACCAGAACCACCATCATTTGTTATGAACGTTGAAATGCCCACACTATTACCAAGAATGTGGTTGAGTTTACCTGTCCGCTCACCTACGGTCATTTTGGCGTAGGCCGCTGTGTCGGACAACCTATCAAGCGGCATGACTTGACTTCCCGACGTGTCCAAAGCCGTGATCCTGTATTGCGCGTTGATGGAAATTGCACCACCTTTACGGCGGAGGTCGTCGAGGTTCGTAGCATCCGTGACGGAGAGATGATTGACCTTCGTGAGTTGCCCCACGTTCGCAAACCTCTTGCTCTGATTCGCATCGCTGACCTCAGCCGTTGTGAGCACCTGCCGTCCCGACGTAACCGTAAGCGAGGTGATGCCGTTAGCGTCCGTCTGGATGAAACCAACGGTGTCCTTCGTGTTGTCTAGGTTGTGCTGTTGCGTGATTGTGATCAGATCGGTCACGTCCTCGATGTCGCTGACCGAGTTAGTTAAGCTAGAAACAGAGAGTGTGTTGGACGAAATCGCGGCTAATTGCGTCGAATTGATGAAGCTCCTGTTGGAGTCCGTCTGAATGGCAATCGCACGGATGACGTTGTTCTCGATCGCGATGCTAGCAATAGCCGTTTCTGTGGGGTTGAGCGTGAACATATCTGTCACGTCTTTGACATTCCCCACATCCGTGGTCAGGCCACCGATGTCATCAACAATGCCGTCGATATCACCACTTATGCCAAAAGTAAAGCCGTAAGGACCGCTAAAACCACCTGGTTTACCCCCATTTCCACCTGTGCTACCCCCTGTTCCGTTGTCAAAATCTTCAGAATCGAGGTCGGCTTCCCTGTCGATGTCGAGCAGGATGCCTCGTAACTACTACCCTCGAGCATGCTCCAACTGTACCTAACGAACATGATGTTGTAGAACACCGTGTTTCCAAAGGCGTCATTGGTCTCGTATTTGCTTGTTCGGAAGATCTGATATGGCCGGTAGAAGTCAGATCCAGCCTCGTTGTAGGACTTTATTTGACCTGCAAAAGACTTCCTGGTCATGCCGTAGACATGAAGGTACTCCTGGCACACCAGCTTATGAAGGCTGTTGTAGTGGGGTACGTTCGGACCAACCACGTTTGAATCGTCGTCTTCCAGCCTGTTACCCCACGGCTCCCATCTCAAATTCTCGAATCCATAGCCATCCAGGGCTGCGGTCTCGCCTCCGGTGTTGAATGTTCCGTTAGATTCGTAAACGCCTGACGAAATCGTACCTGTCACAAGGGTTCTTTGGCTCTGTGATCGAGACCCGATTCTGGAAGATCCGATATTCAAAACCTCCAATCCCCCAGCTCCCGTGGCTTGCGTAACCAAGGAGCCTTTTTCGCCAGAATTCACCCGAAGACACGCCTTGTTCAAGACCATCTTCTTGGGGAAGTAGAAGTGCGGCCATTGAACATTCGTGGTGTCGGGCCAAATTGGAGAGGTCTGATTGGTTGGGTAGTCAGTTCCGGATCTCCACACCACAGAGCCGTCTCTGTCTCTCAGATCCAGTCGATACGACATGATAACTCGATCAAACGTCGTCGATGAGTCGCCAGGCAGCGGGAAGGCGATATCTTCCATAAACTGGTAGTGCAAGTGAGCGCCCTGCACCGTGTCTTTGTTTGCTACGAGTTGGTCGTCCTCCTCGTTGTACTCATGGCAGAACCCACCGTACATGGGCTGTTCATCGTTGTCCCAGTATGCGCTGCCTGCGAGTGGCGTAAACGTGCTGGAATCGTCTGAATCTCCGAATCTTCCTGCATATTATCCTCGTGAGGCAGGATAATCTCGAAGAAAGCCGCTCCGTAGAAGCCGTCGTTACTGTCAACCCACTTGAGCTCGCTGTACCCAAGGGGCCTGTAGTCCCCTGTATCTGAGGGAAAGACTTCGTTTGCCGGGAAGTCTGTGTCGACATCATTGCTGTATGGCGAAGACTCTGTTTGAGCGATTCGAGCGAGTCTGTAGCTCGTTCCACCAGTATCACGAACCTCAATAACTGTCCTCAAGACCAGTCTACCCCCGATCCAGAATGCAGAGCGCTGGTTTCCGTCAACAAAGGGGACTTTCCAATGCCTGAACGACACGCTGCCCTCAAGCATGTACTGAAGATCCTGACCACCTACGAGTGAGATCTGACTAGCTGTCCTTTTCGGGAATCCAAAAAGAAAATCAGAGTTGTAAAACTTGATTTCGTTCCTCAGCGTGTGGTTGGCGTAATCGTAGTTGCTGTTGTAGTCCTCCCGATTGTAGATGTTGAAATCAAAGATGTATTCCTGGCGGTAATTACGGTTGTGGGAATACTGATCAAGCTGATTAAACGGTCTGTTGGGGATATTGAAGGCACCGTTATTCATGGCCGTCTGGGCACTGCCGCTGAGACCCGGCGACGGTGGAACGCCCTCTCTAGCCATGCCTTCGGCAATGATCCAATCGGCAGGAGCGTCTTCATGCGTCATGACGGCGCCCCCAAGGGTGAGAGTCCGGCCTTCTGTAGCCCCAGCTAGTGTCTCATTGTCCCTCTCAGCCGTATAGACATCGGTTGAAAACTGACCCCTAGTGCTGAGGTCTATTTCGTCATCTCCGTAAATGTCCTGTGTCGCATTGATCTCAAATCCGGTTGATGAGCTTTGATCGTAGCTGATGTAGTGGACGTTGGTCTTTAGATCCTCTATATTGTCTGCAAAGTGATAAAAAGACGTCCTATTGAACATCACCCAACCCTGGCCCGACCACATAATTGTTGCCCCCAAGCACTTGCAAATGTCCTCCACGACATCGTAAGTATTGACTGACCCAGGAGCCTCGTAGATTTCCCTGTGCCGCTCCTTCCTCTCCTTCCTGATCGTAAAGGTGTCGCTGTGGACGTAGAGGTTATGGAGAACACCCTCGGTGTATTCCCAAGCAGCGGGAGTGGTGGCGTCTTTCAGGGGGACTGGGAGACCAATGTCCCTTAGCCACAACCAATCACCCTGTGGCCCCTCGTCACCAGCTCTGTCGTACTCGTATTCTCTGATAAGGGCGTATGCAGGTAGTTTCTGGAACGCTCTGAACAGGATTCTTTCGAAGTTGGCACGATCCTCAATGTACCTGTCTCCGCGATTACTGGCAAAATCGTAGTGTTTCAAGGTTGCGATGCCGCAGGTAAATGTCATTGACATTGTGTGCAGCTCGTTCTCGATCAGGAAGCCCACTGTCTCGGGCAGAAGGTGACCCGCCCATTCCAATGTTGGGCTACCGCCCTTTGTCGTCTTATTTGTGCCTTTGAAGACGAGGATGCCTACCGTACCCTCTGGTAGATCAGCATCATCTCCATTCTGGCTCTTTGAGCGTCGTCTAGCAGGAAGCTGACCTCGCAAGAAGACCCTGTGAGCGCCCTTGTGTAGTTCAGGTTATCTCCGTCCCAGTTAATCTGAATGCCTGGGGCAATCATCTCTGGAGATACAGCCGATCCCGTAACCAGGTTCCTAGACCCAATCACATAGCTCCACTCTTGCCCTGACGAGTCGCAGTGTGTGCCTTCAAATATGGTGTAAAAAGCCATTATCCAAATGTACGGTCGAAGGCGTGAGAGCCTCGCTTGTTCATGATGATGATATTGTCTCCAGAAACGACGCCTTGGACACGTAGGTTGCCAGAGGTGGAGCCGGGTGTGCCTGATGAAGATGCAGCACTGGGTACCGAAAGGCTCTTGTTGAGGTTGAGCCCTAGCTGCCTACCGGCGAACTGGAAAAACCCTCCGTCAATAGCTTCTGCGGCAGCGCCTGAAGCCGCGCTTGTCCCCCCACTAACGATAGCTAGGACGGTGTAGAGTGCAATCAGGGTGATCAGCTTAGCACGAGAGCCTTAAACGTGTCCAAAAACGACTTTTTCAGCACCTCAAAGAAGTTTTCCCCGCTCTGCGACGCCTCCAGGAAAGCTTGCCCAAGGAAGGATACCTGTTGCTCCACAAACGCGGTGAGCTTGGCTGCCGCTTGCATGTCCTTGCTCAGCTTAATCACACGAGCTAGAGCTTCCTCTGCGGCCAGGAGGTCTTTGAGGTCTTGCTCGGTGAATAGAGAGCCACCGTCTAGTGCTTGTAGAGCTCTGAGGTCCGCAACCTGCTGCGTCAAGGCAGTAATTCTACCGCTGACCAGACCTTCCTTGTCGATGAGCCCGGCATTGAACTGAGCCGAGAGTTCCTTCAAAGACTTAACCGACTCGTCGATAGACTCTTTGAGGTTACCAGATTCTTTTTGAACCTTAGCCGCGAGCTTAGCGTTTAAGAAACGTTGGATTGCGCTCTCAAGCTCTGTGCCGCTGATAGTGCCATCCCCCATGAAGTTTTCAAAAGCAGCTCTAGCCAGCTCCTCACTCTTAGCCAATTCCAGATTGAACGCTTCAAGACTGCTGTCCTTCACGTCCACCCTGATGCCAAGAAACTCTTCAAACGAAAGGCCTCTGTTGAGGACTTTGTCAAGCTTTTCGTCAGCATCAAGAACCTTGATCTCGCGGTTGAGATCCTTGATCCTGTTTAGAAGGTCCAGAATGGTGGAGTTGGTTGGGCTATACCCTTTGCTCAACAAGCCATTGAGCTCCTTTGTAAACGCGTCTAGCTGAGCCTTCTTCAGTTCCTTGTCTGTGATCTGACCAAGCGTTTTCAGATCGTCGGCAAGGGCAATTGCTTCTCGGCTAGCTTCTTTGATGCCGCGAATCTCAATGCTTCTCTTGAGGCTATCCGCCAAATACCCATACTCCTCTGCTGCATCTTGGAAGATCTCGGCCAACCCGAACGACCCCTCCTGCACAGCTTCAATGGCTTGCTTGTTGAGAGCTTTTTCTAGCGCCCCAGCCAATGTCTTACGCGCCTCAAGACCTGCTGCACCACCCAGGCCGCGCATAAGTCCTTTGAGGGCCTCTGAACCACCTTCCGCGATGTCGCGGAGATCGATGTTCTGGATGTCCTCGATGCGCTCCTGGACAACTGTCAGGTCTTCGGATGCAATCCCAAACTCAGCCAGGGCCTTGACGATGCTCTGAGTAGCTTTCGTCCAGCTTTCGTCAAACTTGACAACAAGATCGTTGTTAAACCCTAGCTGATCAGCATAATCTTCAGCGAGTTGCTGCCTGTACTCGGCCAGTTCCTGGATACGGACCTCGCGACGCTCAAGCTCCTTCTTGATCTTGATCTCATTATCCTTGAGTCTGTTGAGATCAATCTGGGCCTGTCTTGCTTCGTCTGAGGTTCTCCTTTGGAACACCATTCCGGCGGTAGTGTCACCAATACCGACAGCCCTTGGACCTCGAGCTGCATTTTTTCTAGCTCTTTCCAGGCGCTTTTCGACAGCAACGATAGCTTCCTGGGTGTTTTTCAGAACTTGCTGAACTGCTCCCGTGTGAGCTTTGGTCAACCTGTCTGCCGAGAAAACAGCTTCGCCCGTGGCGTCGTCGGTCTCAGTAGCTACAACGTTGAATTGGTCAAAGGCCTTGGCGATGGCTTGGGTCTCCTTCCGGAATCCAGCCATTTTGAGCTGCATATCGAGGAAAAGAGCGGACAAACCAACAACGGCTACACCGATAGGGCCGAGGGACGTCCAGAATGCGGTGGCTGCCAATGCCGCGCTACCAAGCAAAGCGGTGACAACAGGGATGACAACCGCAAGGATGGTGAACTGAGCGTAAGCGTCCTTGCTTGCTGGGGTCAATTCGTCAAATGACTTGGCTAGATCCTGGACAAAGTCTGCGACAATCTCAATGTATGGCGCAAGGGCGTCACCAAGGGTGATACCCATGTCTTCGAATCCCGCTTTTATCCTTGCGACGCTGATAAACAGCTCACCCTCCAGGCCTTGAGACATCGCTTCAAGCGCACCCGTGGCGTCAAGGAGACGCTCCTCCAGGATCGCAATCTCCTCGCCGCTCTGACTGATTACAGCGCCAGCCAGACCAGCTCTGTTCTTGAGGAGGTCGAAGATCTGAGCCGTGTCAAGGACGCCGGAAGTAATAAGCTTGGTCTGGTCCTCTGTGAAGTTAAACTCTCGGCCAAGTCGGACAAGGGTGGTCTTCAATCGAGTACCTGCCCTCTCTGCCTTCTGACCTTGGTTAGCCAATCCACCGAGGAGCGCGACTGTTCTCTCGAGAGAAAGGCCCGACTGAGCCGCGACAGAACCAACGTTCTTCAGTGCGCCGCCGAGGTTGTTGATGTCGAGGGCGCTCTCTCCGAATGCCACCGCGAAGATGTCACCGATCTGCTTGAACTCCTTCTCCCCTGTGCGACCGAACTGACGTCCGACCTCCGCGATGGTTGCACCCACCTTCTCCAAGTCTCCCCCGAACAATTGGGTGAGTTTGGTTGAGGTGTCCATGGCGGCAGACACTTCGGTTGCGTTGAAGCCGAGCTTCTTCAGCGACAATGCCAGGCCGAGGACTTCGGTACTGGTAAACTTAGTGGTACGTCCGAGTTCGCGAGCGTTAGCAATAACACCCGACATGTCCTCGCGCTGAGATATTGCCCTGAGCTGGGTCTCAATCTCGTTAAACTTTTCGGCTGTTGCGATGGCGGCAACACCGATGAGGCCAAACGCCAATCCAACGGAACGGGTCAAGCCCGAACCGATGGATGACATCTTTGTTCCAAATACCTGTAGCTTCTTTAGAGCTATCTCGCTGTTCCGCAGAAAGGGTTGAATGTTCAGCGTAAGTATCGCTGCTAACCGACTTCCTTGTGTAATACTAGGCATTAGAACTTTCTCATTTTCTCCAGGAGCGCAAGGGCCTCTTCCTTGCTCTTCACTCCCTGATTAGACTTCCTTGCAAACGGATGGAAATCATCCGGCTGAAAGGTTTTTCCTTTGGCTGAGTTTACGTTGGCATCATGGCCATTATCGAGGCCGTGTGGTCCCAATCGTAACTCATTCTCTGCGTCCACCCCTCCCTGTACCAAATGAACTCACGAAGAGTCATGTTCCAAAACTCATCTGGCTTGAGACCCGTGTTCAAGCCTGACTGGTACAGAGTCTCCCAGGACAATTCCTGGGCCTCCGTAGGGCCGGAGGGGCCGCTTAGTTTCCCGAGTTGTCGTCAGTACCCCCCATTGCTTCCGCAACGGCGGACATCATGCTGTCCAGGGTGTCCTGGTCATCAAGGGCCATCGCGCAGAACTGCTCAAAGTCAGGGAGGCCTGAATCCTTGCCTTTGCGAGCAGCTTGGTTCTTGACGCCATAGTAGGCGAATGCTGGGATGGCTGTCAGCGGATCATCGTTGAGCCACTTGTCCATGTCGGCAAGCTTGATCTTCATAGCGTTGCACATAAGGCGCATCGCATTGAGGGACAAACATGCCTGGTACTTCTTTTTGTTCAGCGTGAAGCTGAATTCTCCTCGTAACGTATTCATGTGGTTGGGTTAAAAGGGGCGACGATTAGCCCGCCGCCCCGTTGTTATTATGCTGATTTGAAGAGCTGGTCGACGCCGGACATCGTAACGCTGTACGTAGCGATCTCGTCAACACCGCCTGAGAGCTGCACTGATTCGATCAGCACCTGCCCGTAGTAATCGGTGTCGGTTCCGTCCTTGTCGATCGAGAACTTGACGATTGCGTAGTACTTGTTGCGAGCCATGTCCATGATGGACACACCTGCGTCGTTGTCTGTTTGGATCAATCCATCGGCCGTCACAGTCCACTCCTGGTTTGACTCCTGGAGCGTCCCACCTGAGCCATCGCGAGCTACGTTCTCAATAGAGTTCGTGAGGTCAAGTGTGCTAGTGGTGGCTGCGCCAATCAATTCCAAGTCGCCGAGCTTATCGGTGAAGTTGTCTGTGGATTCCGTGATCTGACCATACCCGATGAAAATGTTGTTTTCACCGCTTGTAGTGTCGTCATCAGCGATGATGGCGCGAGTGTGGTCTACCGTTGCCGCTGTTGCTGCCGCGCTTGTAGTAGCGTAAGGAGCCAGCGTCTTAATCTTTGTCTGAGAGTCTACGCTATCAATGTAGATAGCTAGACAGTTTGCGTTTACTACTGCCATGGTTCAGTTATTATGCTGCGTTAACGTACTTGTAAAGTTTTCCGTATCCGCGAACCGTTACGGAGTAAGTTGCTGTGTCGTCGAACCCACCGGTGATGCTCACGCTTTCGATGATGCCCTGGCCGATGTAGTTGACGTAGTTCTCCTGAGAGCCAGCCGTGTCCTTCTCGGTGACATCGAGGGCGAAGCGCACCAAGATGTACTCGCTCTTACGGGCGATGTCCATGAGAGAGGTTGCCCCCATGTTGCTTGCGCCAATAACGTCCTGAACCAAGCCGTCAGCAGAAAGAGTCCAGGACTGAGCTCCGCCGATGATGTAGGTTTCAGAATTGCATTGAGTAGACTTGGCCACAACCTCGTCGATGGTGTTGCTCAAATCAAGCGTGGTGGACGTAGCAGCGGCCAGGAGATCCAGGTCGTCAGCAGCATTGGTCCAGGTGCCAGAGTTGTCGTATCCGATGGCGGGCTTGTTAGCCCCAGTGCCGCTGTCCTCCCAGAGGTCGAGACCGTTCACGAGGAGACCGTAGTCACCGTTGTCGGCGTTGGAAGCGAAATTGCTCTGTGCTGTCGCCAAAACAGCGTTGTCTTCGACTCGGTACGCTGAGGTTTGCCCCGAGTCGGCGAAGCCATAAAGGCCAAGGTAATTTGCGTTTAGTAGTGCCATTGTGTTTTGTTTTATCCGCCCTTAGCTACAATGTTTTTGTAGAACTGAGTTTGGAAGATCGCACCCAACTCCCTGCGCAGCTTGAGCTGGTAGGTGGCTAGGTTTTTTCTGATTGCGGGTTGAACGTGCGGCTGAGCTCCGTGGAACTTAGTACCTAATTCAGCCAGTGATCGCGCCATCCAGCAGCGTTGTACTCGTCTCCAGCCTCATAGCCGTCGATCTTCGCTAGTGCAATCTGCTGTTTGCTCACGACTCGGGGCCCACTGACCGCACCGACACGGATGCCGATGATGAACGGTGGGGTTCGTTTAAGCTTTCTGATAGAGAAAGATTGGCTCAGGACGCCTGTGCGGATAGGAGCGAGGCTCTCCATAGAGTCCCTCATGTCCTTGGCCGCATTGGCCATTGCCTTAACCAAAACCTTCTCTTTGCCCGCTACTGTCCTCAAGCGACGAATCCTAGTAGGGAACGGATCTGATCGCTTGTATCCCGTAAGGAATAGGTTGGCCTTATATGCTCCAGACCTAGGCATCAGGTAGCGGGGTTAGTTTCTGTGAGGTCGGTGATGTTGCCTTCACTATCTCTGACGGAGATGGGTAGGTTGTTGTTGTCTCGGCGACGAGCTCGCAAGCGCATGCCTTCGCGTCGACCAAACGGGAGGATGGAGTACAGGTTGAAGTGCCCTCCATTCCAAACGATAACGTCGTCAAAACGGACGCCTGAGATCCAGCGGCACTTGAGTTCCATCTTCATCTCACCAACCTCCTGGTCGTCATCGGTAAATTCCGATGCACCAGCCGATGGCGTTCCGAGAGATGTGATCTTGCACCTGACCCCCGTCTTAAATTCTTCGTAAACCTCCACCACGTCGCCGAACTGATTGACAGTCCTAGTTGGGCGGTAGATGTTTATCTTCTCTGTGAGATCCCCTGCCTTCATCAGAACTGTCTTACGCTTTGAAGAAGTCGGTGAACGCCCTCTTTGACCTCGGTGGTGATACCTCCGATGTTTTCTGCTTCACGCATGTTGTAGTAGTGACCCACCAGCAACAAGGCTGCTTGCTTGTACTGCTTAGGCACGGACATCAAGTCTGTACCTGCAACGAAATACATGCGAGCGAAGTCTTCGTTGTCGTAAGAGGCATCCTTGCCTACAGCGTTAATGTAACGACGCAGGTCAACATAGCACGGGTAGCGATCGGTGATGATGACGTTCTCAAAATCGGTTCCGTCGTGAACAGCGAAGTAGAGGTAGCTCGTGGTGGCTCCCTCGTCATCTGTCAAAACAACCTTAGCTCGATACAGACCCTTGGTCCACTCCTGTGGAGTTTCGCCTGATGAAACCATGATCGGGATAGAGGTCGTGATGTCTCCCCCCGTGAAGTTCTGAGAAGCAATGCCTGTGTCGGCGTACTCGCCTGTAGACTCGCTTTGCTTTTCAAAGGTCACGGTGACGTCTGTGACTGTGGCCACATCCGCGATCTCCAGGTTGAGGTCGATGTTGATGTCTCCGCTGCGATCGAGCGGGAAGTGCTGATCGCTCAGGCCTGTGATGAGCTCGTTCTGAATGTCGTCAGTGTATTCGGCCTCAAACATCTTGTACGGATCGAGCCAAGGGGCTTGATCGTCAGAGTCCTTAGACCGATACTCCAGCTTCCACATACGAATCACGTCGTTGATCTTGTGGATCGGAAGGGTGTTCTTGATCTCGTCTCTACTCAAGTAGACAACGATGTCACTCTCCCCCAGGACGCGGTTCGTTAACTGCTCCATGTAGTCCAATGCAGCTTCAAGGTAGATGAGCAGGAGGTCGTCCTCCGTATCATCGATCGCACGTACATGGCTGCGCAGGAGGGCATAGGCCGCTTCCTCCACCTCAGCGAGAGACTCACCCTCACCGGGGTTGTCTGTTACGGGCTCCTGAGCGTAGAAGAGGCGAAGTGCCTTCTCGGTAGATTTACGTGTGACTTTGATGTGCATAGGTAGAAAAAATGGGGCCAGGCCAATTCCCGGCCCCAGTTTCAGTTAAGAGTTATCAGGCAGCCGCGGTACCGTCGTCGTAACCAGCGAACGCGTCGTGGTTCAACGTAGCGATGTCGCGGTAGATGTTGGCAATGATCCGCACCACGCCTTATCGGCATCGGTGTATGGGTCAATGATCAAGTTCATACCGCCCCAAGAGGCCTGGACCATCTGAGTGACGTCGCACATGTACAATCCAGCGTTCAACACCTTAGCGTTGACAGACGCGGGGTATCCGATGATGGCGGTGCGCTCGGCTGGAGAGCCAGCGAAGACCAAGCCAGAACCGGCATCCAAAGAGCTCACGCGAGCAGTGCGGTAAGCTGATGGTGAAGCCGCGATACGGACGTTGTTCAAGTCCACGTTAGCACCCAAGAGCAGAGACTCCAAGTGAGTCACGTTGTTGTCGTTGGCACTGTACGCAGAGACCGTGTTGATGTCGTCGGCAGCAGACACGAGTGCAGCAGCCACGTCCACGCTGAACTTAGCGTCGACAGCCTTGCGGATCTCCTGTGCGATGAAGGAACCCATGTCCTGGCTGCTTTGAGCCAAGAGCTGCTCGGTCACCTGCACGTGAGCTGAGTAGCGCTTAGGCTGCAAGGTGCGAGCCGTGAAGCTTGGGTTTGCGGCCGCAGCGGTAGCAGCTTCACTGGGAGTAGCCACTGTTGGGTCAGTAGTCTGCACCTGGAACACGATGTCGCCTGAGCTGTTCGTGAGGTTGCGGACGCCCATGGCAGATGCCAAGTCACCAGGCTGGAATGATCCGATCAAGCCGGAGTCAACCTTACCAATGGTGCCGCCATAGGCTGCTGAGTCGGTTGCACCAGCACCGTTGTCTGAAGTGGTGACACCGATTGCTGTGGAAGCAGCATCACGGAACAACATGGCCGATGGGACGTTGATGCCGCCAGACACATTCACTTTTGACCCGGTGAACTCGGTGCGAGCTTCCTGGTTCATTTCTGCTTCGAGGCCAGTCAAGCGACCTTGTGCCGCTTCACGGATAGCCTTTCCGAAGTCGTAACGCTTTTGCAGCTTTTCAGCCACATCGCCCAGACCCTGGATGTAGGCCGGAGCGTTCTTTTCTTTTGTATCCATTTCTTTGGAATTGTTGTTATTAGATCGAGCCTCCGGCTCAGGGTTTTCTTCTAGTCCATACGGATGTGGCAAGATGCTGTTGTCGATCAACTGATCAACACGCTCCTCCTGCTCATCCTCTTTTTCATCCTCTTCGTCCTCGTCCTCCATCTTCTTCTCCTCGTCCTCTTCGTCCTCGTCTTTTACGCCATCGTAATCAGAGTCCACACCTGGGCGACGATCCTCCTTCTTCTCTTCCTTCTCCTCGTCTTCTTCCTCTGCGCGAATCACTTCCTCCTCCAGCTCTGCAACCTCCTCGTTGGCGAAGGCCGCTTCCATTGAGCGGAGTCCAACTTCAGTGGTGGGGTAAGCCCCCTGGGTTGTGGGTGATACGTCGAACAAGAGATCGACTGCTTCAATGGTGCGGAGATTCATGCCGTCGTCGCGACGCTCCCAGCTATCGTCCTTGACTGTGAAGCCAAAGCTGCTGGTTCCTACGTTGCCCATACGGATGTTCTCGGCGAGATCTTGCGCATAGCTCTGATTGCCTAATTCGAAGCGGTACTTGAGGCCGCGCTCATCAACCTCGAGCTCCAAGCCGTGACCCACGCGGGCCAGGGGTTGGTTCACATCGTGATTGAACAGAGCCACGGTATTGCTCATGTTCGCCCCGTCAAAGGCACTGCGAGCAACGCGCTCTGCGAACGCCCCTCCAATCACGGTTTCGTCGCCAAAGACGGCAGCGTAGCCCTCAATAACTGTGGGCTTACCTTCCTCGGAGCGAACCTCGAGATCAGACTGGACGTAACGCTTTTCTACGTTGTTTGCCATGTCGGGTTATTTACTACTGAGCGGGTGACCTTTAGGAAACAAATCCGTGTCGTGTTTACCGCTTCTGAATTTTTCGTTTTTAAGGGCGTAGAGGTATGAATTTACCCGAGCATACGCCCACTGCTCAGGTGACTTTACGTTTGGTCGAACGGAACCTGGGTTCGTCTTGTACGCACCCACTCCGCGACGGAATACTGTTGACAGTGTAGCTACACTAGTCTTCTTGGTGGCTGAGTCGACGCTCTTGTTGTGGTCCTCAGCCTTCTTCTTGAGGCCCTTCTTGACTTCGCCTGTGATCTCGCTCCGCTTCTCCGCCTTCTTGATTACACCGCTGCACCAGCTACGCATGCTAGTGCCTCCCCAGGCAGCGTACATGACGCTACCACAGATCTCCCGTCCGTCAGCATCGGTGAACTTACCTTGGTTGTAAGTCTCTGCTCGAGACAGGAAGCTAAAGGTTCGCTTGATCGTAGACAGGCTGAGCTTCTCTCCAGACGCGATCTGATTAGCTCGCTCCCAACCGACAGCGGTCCCGCACTTGCTACCGTTTTTTTCACGGTGGCGCAGGGCTCGCCGAGCGGCAGCCTTTGCTGAGTCCGGGTATCCTCCGTGGGTCTTAGCCATTAGGAGAGGTCTTGGTAGACGGCGCCAGCCAGAGCTAGTACGCCGTTGACGCCATTGCCTCCTCTGAGGGCGTAAGATCCTTTGCCGATACGCTGGTTGAAAGCGAAACCCGTTCCATCCATTGCATCGGTAATTTGAGCAGCAGTCAGGGTGAGTCGGCAGAAGTATGGGTCTTTGTCCAGTAGTGCGCGAAAATCTTCTCCAGCGGCAATGGCATCGTCCGCGGTGATGGTCTTCGCGAATGATGCAGCTCCAGATCGCTGACTCTCCTTTACAGGTTCCATGGCGCCACCATCGGTAGCTGGGCGAGCATCATAAACTTCAAAGTAATAAAATGGCATCAGTCTTGGTCGTTAGTTGAGTTTGTTACAGAATCAGCGTAATCCTGCATGCGGTCGAGCGGGATCATGTTGACTTGGATGTGGTGAGAAGAGCCTCCATCAACCGGGCCAAGTCCCTCCTTAGCACGTACCTCGTTAATGGACATGACGCCGTCTTGCAGCATCGAGTGGTAGTAGTCGGCTCGGGATTTGCTGTCGCCGCGCAGCAACGTGTCGACGTTGAACGAGCACTGCAACCTTTTGTCTTCCCGCAGCAGCTTTCGCTCAACCTCCATTTCAATGCGTCGTACCCACGGGAGGATTGTGCCTTGCTGGAATTGGAGGACTTGTTGCTCATAGTTGCTGTACGCTGTGTTGCCCTCCAGGCCGATCATGGCCGGGGGTACTTGATAGATTCGGGCAATCTCCTCTGTGCTATACTGCTTTACTTGCAGGTACTGGAGCTGCTCCAGAGGGACGCTGAGTGGTTGGTATTGGAAACCGCCTCCGAGGATGGCGATCTTGTGAGCGTTGTGGCGACCCATGTATTCTCGCTCCCACATTTCCGTGGCTTGCTTGATCTGCTCTGGGTCCATGTACTCCTTGGTGGAGAGGATGCCACCCATCATTCCGCCGTTCTCAAAGAACTTGGAGCCAAAGTCCTGGACAGCTTTAGCCGTGGACAGGTTCTGCATCTGAATGTGGGTGGGATTCAGGCCGCGGAAGGCACAGATCTCCATCATGTCGTCAGCCGGGATCGGTCCAGGGGCTCCGTCGTAGCTGTACCACTTCTTCCCTGTTTCTGGTTCGACCACATAGCTAATGATCGAGGCAGGGATGTGGTACATCTGCATGTCCTGGCGATCGATGTACGCGTAACCCTTTCCGTGGATCAGCGCGTCGCTGACAATCATCTGCCAGAATTCGTAAGCTCCAATGTATTGATTGGGCTCACGGGAAATCATCTCGTGAACGGGATGCTTTTCGATGATGTCGCGGGAACCATCGGTGCCCACTCGTATGACAGAGGCTTCGAGACTAGCGATCGTGTCCGCGATCTTGCTGACGCAAGCGTAGACTGCTGCAATCTCCAAGGCGTCGCTACCATTCCGATACCCCTCACCATACAAACGAACGTAGTTTGTGCGGAGGGTGCTTACGCCAGGAAGATAGGATGCTCGCTTGAAGAGTGTGTCGTAGAAGCGACGAAAGATGCTTGGCTTAGATTCCACTCTCTCAGTTTGTCAGCAAACGTACGCCCATCGATGTGAGTATTATACAATTACACACCAACCACGCCCATGAAGAACTCAAAGCTGCTGGGAGCTTCCTCTTCATAGGTCAGCGCCTCACCGATAGCCATCACTGCTGCGACCACCCCATCGATCTTTTCTCCGCTGCTAGACTTGTCTGGTTTGATGTTGCCGCTGGGATCGTACTTGAGCGTCACGTTGCCCATCATCCACTGCAAAACTTCGTCTCCACCGTGAGCAAGCTTACCGTTAAGGGCTGACTTCTCGTATTCCTTGGACGGGAAGGACATAGAAGCGTATCCCTGGCCGAATGGATCGCATGCCACGCCATCGCCCTCTAGATCGCGGATGAGGTTCAGAGAATTCCACCTGTCGTAGGCGACTCCCTTGATCAGGTACTTCTCGCTGAGGTTATCCTTGTCGTACTGCACCTTGCCGTCAGCCACGTAGTGGCCGCTAATCAACCGGCGGATCACGTTATAGTCTGTGACGTTGCCTGGAGTGACGTGTACATTGTCAAGATCCTTGAATCTCAGGTACATGCTGTTCTCGTCTTTGTCCAGGCGGCGCTCAATAGCTCGCTCGGGAAGGAAGTAGTGCATCTTCATGCCCCAGCCATCTTCCTCGCTTCCGGTGCAAATGGCTACTGCCGTGATGTCGTCAGTGGCGGCCAAATCGAGACCGAGATAAGCGACGGGTTTGTTCGTTTTCGCGTCTATGACGTGAGTAACGTGCGCCTCGCGGAGGTTGCTTTCGGCCATCCAGTCGCTGTCTGGGATCCAAACGGCGCTTGATCCAACGAAAACATTCAAGTGCTTGATCATAAACTCGGTCACCGACCGACTCCCGTAAAGTTTTGCGTTTTTGCATTGAGTCTCCATGTACTCCTGGGAGATGGACACATCCATGTTGGGATTGGCCTTCTTCCAAGCCGCCTGGTCATCCCAGGCATCTCCTTCATCAATCTCGTACGGAAGGATTAAAAGTCTGTCATTGTCTCTTTTTCCGTCCAGTACGCTCTTTCCCGCCGACATGAACATGGCGCAGGGACCGTCGGCTACAAATCCCGCTGTCGTGATCGCTAGCATGAGCGGTGACTTTCGCGATCCCATAGACGAGGCCAGGACTCGGTAGAGGTCCGCATTCTTCATCGCGTGGAATTCGTCCACCACAGCTAGATTCAGATTGAGACCGTCAAGGGTGTTCGCGTCAGAACTCAATGGCTTGATAACACCGTTGCTAGGAGCCTTAATTTCGGCTCTTTGTACGCTAAACCTCTTGCTCAGGGCCTGGCTACCCTTGATACACCTACAGATCTCGTCGAATACTTCACGCGCTTGGTCGCGCTTGGTTGCGGCTGTGACCAATTGGGGAGCACCGTCCTTATCGAGAACAGCCATCGCTAGAGCAATAGCAGCGGCGAGCTGGGACTTCCCGTTTTTACGTGCGACAAACAGGTGTGCTGTAGTGAACCGACGCCTTTTCGCGTCTTCTACAGCAACCCAGCCAAAGATTTGCCCGATAAAGAACACCTGCCACGGCGCCAGGACAAAGGGCTTGCCTCCGAACTCACCACGGGTGTGCTTGCAGATTTTTTCAATGAAGGTGATGTAGCGAGCTGCTTCGTGCTGATCAAAGCGCCACTCCCAGTCTTCGCGAGAAAGATCCTCTAGGAACCTGGAACACGCTTTTTTAACGTATTCCCCTGTGATTTCTTCGCCTGAGAGCACGTCATCGACGTAATCCCACATGCGAACCATGCAAGAAAGGTCGACCTGGCTCATTTACAGCAGCTCATCAATTTCATCTCCCTCCTGTGATTTTCCCTTTGCGGCAAGAGCGTTGGACGCTGCTCCGAGGATTCTGGTTCGGTCCATAGGCTGAGGCCGAGCTTGGCGCTAAGCTTCAAAACTTGGTCCTGAGCTTTGGAAAGCGCTGTAAAAGCACCGCTGACGTTACTGGTTCCGTTGGGATAGACCTGGATTACGTCGCCAAAGCCATGAACGTGACGGGCTACTGCGATGTAGAGAGCGAGGCTCTTGGCCAGCATTGTGCATGTGATCACGTCAACAGATTCGATCAAGCCGCGGTCCTCCAAGTAGTCCACCACGATCGTGAACAGCTTGTGGCCGTCCGCGTCAAGTTGGAAGATTGGCTCCATTTCGCCCTTCCCAATGTTGTTTAAGGCGTTTTTTACCTGTTCACCTTCCTTTCCGTGCTGCACACGGGCGGCTTCGCGCCGCATCTTATCTAGTACGTCTTCTCTGTTCATTAGTTGTGCAATCCGTGGTACCAAACAACGCGCCACCCGTAAGCAGGGGATTCGCCCCCAGAAAGCTTTAGCGCCACGATGGTGGCTGAAGCGTGTGGTCTGTTAAGATCGTAGTACTGTGTCGTCTCTACAGTCTGCCCAGTAAAGGGTAGGAGTCTGAAATACGTGTTATTGTCCGTGTTCGTCCCTGTGATGATGGTGTACATCTTGCCAACATGAGTCTTGGCATTTGGTAGTGTGAGTGTGTGGGTGCCTTGTCCGGAGCTAGTGGAGAAGTCTAGGTAGTACACCTGCTTGTCCAATTCCAGATCTGTGTTGCCGGAGCCAAGCTTGTAGGCATATTCTACCTTCATCTTGTCATATCCCTGGAAAGCTGGGCTAATTAGGGTTGCTGTGCCCTCTTCAATGCCAGCATCCATGAGCCACATGCTCTGCACCTCGGCCATGTGGTTATTGTCCACATCGACCTGGTATCGCTCATCGGTCACTCGACAAGTGAAGACTTGGCTGCTGACATTGGACAGAGCAAGTTTGACTTGATCGTGGATCTCGGTAACCTGATCGGCGCTTCTGCCGTAGATCGTAGTGTCAATACGATAGGTTGTGGCGGCAGCGAAGCTATCAAAGGTAGGATCGTAGTCCACCGTTCCAATGGCGTAGGTGATGCCAGGCATGTCGTCGCGCTGTGGCCGACGGGCTAGCGTGATCTTGTCCGCAGGGATTAGGCGGTAAGGCCGGAGTGACTTGTGAGTGCCGTCCTAACGTGGGACAGCAATGTTCGCATGCTCATGTGCGCGTGATTTTTCTAAAATGCTTTCGGCGTAGGAATTCCTCCCACTCCTTTTGGGTTTCGAAGTAAATGCCTTGGCGCTGTAGCTGGCCCGGCGACTGTTGCATGACCGGCAGCTCCCCACCAAGTTCGATTGATCATAAAAATCAGAGTGGGTGGTGGTGGCGCTAGTGGGGATGATGTGGTCGGCATCAGTGGCTTCGGTTGCGATGCCGCAGCAGAGGCACCAAACACAAAGGGGATCTCGGAACAGCACCGCATCCCTGGTCGCATGCCAGGCAGCGGTCCGGTAGAGTGGATTGGATTGAGCAGAACTTCCCTCAAAGGACTTTCGCAACGATCCATCCTCGCGGCGATCACTGCGTCCCTTCTTGGTAGCCATCCACGGCTTCTTCCTGCCCCTTCTTTTCAGATCCATAGGGCAATACTACGACGGGTGATGTGAGGGAGATTGGGAGAGATGGAGAGCAAGATTTGGCAAAAAAATTTTCATGCGGTTGTGACCCTAAAAGGCATGGTTCGCCCGCGGATGTTGGGATGCAGAGCAACTCCCCCTCTCCAGAGGATCTGTAGAAATAATTTTCTTGATTTTATCTCTCCATGTCTCCGAGACATCCTGAACCCCCCGTAAACACTGGCGCTTAGCCGGTGACGAAACGGTGATTTGCGGTGATGAAGGGTGATCAAGGCACGGAACCCCCCTAGCCGAAATGTGGATATAGTTTGCGCTGAAT
>FUIF01005242.1_pt1 | contig 35560 bp, 56 predicted proteins | sample 1003461 | NCBI WGS metagenome assembly FUIF01 (sample SAMEA80401918, study PRJEB19352) | marine metagenome
GATGATGATGAGGTGAAGACTGATAATGCTTTCACAGAGAACACCAAGAAGTTCATCAATAAGAACAAGACTGGTAATCGTAAGTATTACGAACTCGGTGAACTTTACATGAATAACATTGTTATTTCTAATAAAGAGATTCACCAAATCGCTGACTCCTGGTTCTCTGATTACATCAACAACGAACTCTCTTTTACTGACAGTGAGTTTAACTTCTTCAAGAAGTCTGCACAATCTGAAGTCAACTTCTTGGTGAAAGAGTTTGAGATGAAGAAGTCAGCTGACCAATACTCACGAACTTCTGTCGCCAAGACTGGTGTTCTTGATTGTTCTAAACTTCACACCTACAAGTACAGTGAAGATCTCTTCAAGAAGATCAATGTTGTCCCTGATGGTAAGAACCATGGTCTGATCTTCATTCTTGATTGGTCTGGTTCGATGGGTAATGTTCTCCTCCCCACTCTCAAGCAACTGTTCAATCTGATCTGGTTCTGTGACAAAGTTCAGATCCCATTTGATGTTTACGCTTTCACCAACTCTTACAAGTTCGTCAATCGTTATGATCAAGATGCTGCACAGTGCAGCAAACCTGTTCAAGGTAAGATTGCAATCACACCTGACTTCTCTTTGATGAACCTTCTTACAAGCAAAGTTCGTAAGAATGTTCTTGACAAACAGATGAAGAACCTCTGGAGACTTGCTTATTCCTTCAACAGGGCTGTGAGTTTTACTTTCCCCTCACAACTTGGACTCTCTGGGACTCCTCTGAATGAGGCACTTGTCTGTCTTCATAAACTGATTCCTCAGTTCAAGAAGGAGAACAATGTTCAGAAACTTCACACCATTGTTCTGACTGATGGTGAGGCACATTCTTTGTCTGTTTATGACAGAAGGTGGAATGATTATCGGAACAAGTGGGAAGTCACCACAACTTATCTTGCTCATGGTGGTGATTATCTCCGCAATCGTAAGACTGGTCACACTTATGAGTTGCCAAGTGTTTATGTTGAGTTCACCAAAGTTCTCCTTGATGACCTCCGTCAAACATTCCCTGACGTTAATCTGATTGGAATTCGTGTCTGTGGAACTCGTGACATTCGCAGAGTGAAGCAGATGTTTGGTGAGTTCTGTGGTGAAGAGGAAGTGAAGAAGATCAGGAAAGAGAAGTTCCACACAATGAAAGACACTGGTTACACCAGTTACTTCCTCATGGTTGATTCCGCCCTGGAAACTGACACCAGTTTTGATGTGAGTGTGGATGCCACAAAGACACAGATCAAGAGAGCTTTCATGAAGAGCCTCAAAGGTAAGGCACTAAATAAAAAAGTGCTAAGTCAGTTCATGGACCTGGTTTGTTAAGGTTCGTTACGGTCCCCTCACATCCCTTGTTTTGGGGGTGAGGGGTGTTATGATGTATCTATCGAACAAACAACCTCCTATGTCCCTTTCCACTAAGACCATTGTTGAGTCCCTCATGGAACTCTATGGTGAGAGTGTAACCACAGCCGATCTCAAGGGATATGCGGCTATGAACGGTACCACTTATGCGACCCTGGCTCGTAAGTTGGAAGAGTACAAGATTGGTCGTGGTAAGTGGAACCTCACCGTTAAGCAAACGCTCGAAAAGACCTTCAATGCTCCAGATGCAAAACCAGTGAGTGTCCAGAACCTGGTACCAGAATGTGATCCAAACTACGTTCCTTTCGGAAGTTTCACTGATGTTAAACGCATTATCAAGTCTGGTATTTTCTATCCTACTTTTGTTACAGGACTTTCTGGCAACGGTAAGACCTTATCAATCGAGCAAGCATGTGCCCAACTCGGACGTGAGCTTATTCGTGTCAACATTACAATCGAAACTGACGAAGACGATCTTATTGGTGGTTTCCGTCTTGTTAACGGTGAAACTGTCTTTCATCGTGGGCCAGTCGTCGAAGCTCTTGAACGTGGAGCTGTACTACTTCTAGACGAACTTGATCTCGCATCAAATAAGATCATGTGTCTTCAGTCCGTTCTTGAAGGTAAGGGTGTTTATCTGAAGAAAGTTAATGAGTTGGTCAAACCCGCTAAAGGTTTTCAGATCTTCGCCACGGCAAACACCAAAGGTAAGGGATCTGAGGATGGTCGTTTCATCGGAACTAATGTTCTCAACGAAGCATTCCTTGAGCGTTTCCCTGTCACCTTCGAGCAAGAGTATCCCACAGTGGCAACTGAACTGAAGATGCTTCTTCTCCACTCAGCTTCTGTTGGTCTCCACGATGAGCGTTTCCTCAAGAAACTCTGTGACTGGGCTGACATTATCCGTAAGACATTCAATGATGGTGGTGTCGATGAGGTCATCTCAACCCGTCGTTTGGTTCACATCGTCAAGGCTTATTCAATCTTTGGTAACAAACAGAAAGCACTTGAGGTTTGTGTGAACCGATTTGATGATGAGACCAAACAAGCATTCATCGATCTTTATGACAAGGTTGATGGTGACTTTGTGACTCAAGAGATTGACACTTATCACAATGAGGGTTAGGATTAAGGTAAATGTGTGAAACTTTATGATTGAACTTACTGAAGACGAATATGAGCAACTAAAGAGGGAGGGGTTTGAGTACACCCCTCCTGTTGATGATTACGAACATACCCCTGAATATTATGACAGAATGAGAAACATTGATCCAGATCGTCCCCAAACTGATGGAACTGTGAGTGTCAATCTTGACAATAAGATTAGTCCCGCACATTACTGGAAGTATAATGAAGACCTGACTCTAAATGAGGTAAAAGAATACTTGTCGGGAACTTACAGGTCGCATTATACTTCTAAGGATTCGAAGACACAAACTCTTGATTTGATTGAGAGCATTGGTGATGGTGAAGCTTTCTGCCGTTCAAACGCAATCAAGTATCTTTCGAGATTTGGTAAGAAGGATGGAAAGTCTAAACGAGACATCCTAAAAGCAATTCATTATTGTGTCCTTCTTTATCACTTCGCTGGACTTCACCAACAACAAAACAACTACAACTTCTGATAAATGAAACTCTCTGAGACTACACTAAATCTTCTGAAGAACTTTAGTTCTATCAACCAGTCCATTCTGTTCAAGTCTGGGACCAAACTCAGAACAATTTCAGTTATGAAGAACATCCTGGTTGAAGCTACTGTTTCTGAAGACTTCCCCCGTGACTTTGGCATCTATGATTTGAACCAATTCCTTCAAGGAATGTCACTTCACTCTTCTCCTGAACTTGACTTCGCTGAAGATGAGTTCGTGACCATCCGAGAAGGTAAGATGCGTTCTAAGTATTTCTTCGCTGACCCTTCTGTCATTGTGTCTCCTCCAGAGAAAGAGATCAATCTTCCCTCTGAAGATGTGTCCTTTGATCTGACATCACAACAACTGGAGAAACTGAAGAAGGCTGCATCTGTTTATCAACTCCCTGACATCTCAGCAATCGGTGAGGCTGGTGTTGTTAAGTTGGTTGCTCGTGATAAGAAAAACGGAACTTCTAATGACTTCTCCATCGTTGTTGGTGAGACAGATCAGGAGTTTGTCTGTAACTTCAAAGAAGAGAACCTGAAGATTATTCCTGGCAATTACGCAGTTACAATTTCCAGTAAACTTCTTTCTAAGTTTGAGAACACAGGATTGGATGTTGTTTATTATGTCGCTCTTGAACCCGACTCAAAGTTCAACTAATCCGATTAATCAACCAGATCCTTATATTCTGTTTCTTGAAAATTGGATACCTGGAATAGGTGAAGACACTAAACTCCATGACCAACTTCATATTCATTTTGGTCTTGGATTTAGTGTAAATGATGAAGCACGATTACTTGGATTTCAATTGGGACATCACCCAGCAGGAAATTTTTTTCATGTGGTTGTTTTTCAATCATGAGTCTTACGATTTATCCTAAAGATTATCGTAATACTTGGAAGGACGTGACAGATTTTTATCAGGCATATTTGATTGGTAAATACTGGCAGTCTGTGTCATACTGGTTTATACCAAAAACAATATTATGAGACATGTTCTCTTCACCTTGAAGGGTTGTCCTTTTGGTCTGTTGGACGATGAGGCACATATTCGTAATGTCCTTACTAATGCTGCCACATTATCTGAGAGCACTCTCCTTGGAATTCAATCCCACAAGTTTCAACCTCAAGGAGTCACTGCTGTCGCTCTTCTTGCGGAGTCTCATATCAGTATTCACACTTGGCCAGAGAATGGTATGGCGATATGTGACGTTTTTACATGTGGTGATCACACAAACCCTAGGTCTGGGGTAAGGTACATGTATGAAGCCATGGGGGCAAAAGACATGGTTTCCGAACTCTTTACGAGACCCTTACAATGAACATCTTCGTAACTGATCCAGATCCCATCAAGTCTGCAGTGGTTCTTCCTGACAAACACATTGTCAAGATGCCATTGGAGACTTGTCAAATGCTTGCCATTGTTTGTTCTGAGAAGTGGGGTCATGGGTTTGGGACTCTCCCTAAGGCTGATGGGACACCTTACTTGACTGACAAAGGTGCCTTCCGTAACCACCCCTGTACGGTCTGGGCTAATTCTTTTGTGATGAACTGGCAGTGGCTCCTTCATCATGGTCTTGCTCTCTGTGAGGAGTACAGATCTCGATATGGTAAAACACACACATGCCACAACACACTCCTTGAAGCAAAGAAGATTCTCCCCACAGGAGACCCTACAGGACGATCTGGAAAGAGTCCCGAACAGTTTGTCTTTGCTGGACCTGATGAGTTTAAATTGGACACATCAATAGACATCTATGACAAATACAAAATGTATATTTCATCAAAACCTTGGGTGAAAGACAATTACCTTCGTTGTCCTGATCGTAAACCAGAATGGGTATGAAACTATTAGAAAGAATTGATGAACTCTCAAAGGTCGGATTGACTGATGAGGGTGTCTGTAGAAAGTCTGGATCCAAAGAAGATCAAGAAGCAAGAGATCTGGTGGTCCGATGGATGATGGAAGATGGTCTCACTGTTCAGAATGATGAACACGGGAACATTATTGGTCGCCTGGATGGTGAAGGACCACCCATCGTGACTGGTTCTCACATCGACACAGTGGCCACTGCTGGTAAGTACGATGGTGTGTTGGGTGTTCTCGCTGGTCTGGAGGTTGCAAGGACCCTGAAGGTTCTCTCAAGAGCCCTCTGGAGGTCATTGTGTTTGATGATGAAGAAGACACAATGAGAGGGTCCATTGGTTACACAAAGGACAAACCAGACATCAAAGCTTTCCTGGAAGTTCATGTGGAACAGGGACCAGTTCTGGATGTTCAACAACTGGACATTGGTGTGGTGACTGGCATTGTTGGTCAACGAAGATGTTCTTTCACTGTCAATGGTCAAGAAAACCATGCTGGGACCACACCAATGAGCATGAGGGATGATGCTCTTTACAAGGCATCTGAACTTGTTGTTTATGTCAGTGACATGGCCAATGAGATGTATGATGGACTGGTGGCAACAGTTGGTAAACTCAATGTGTCACCAAATGCCTTCAGTGTTATCCCTGGAAGAGTTGATCTCACACTTCAGATAAGGGATCTGTCTGTTGAGAACATGGAAGGTTTTGTTGAGAATGTCTCAAACATGTTTGAACTTGATTACAAGGTTGAACATGCCTCAAATCCAGCAATTTGTGATGAGGGAATCAAAGAGATCATCAAGTCTGTCTCTCAAGACTTGAACTTGAAACACATTGAGATGCCCTCAAGAGCATCACATGACGCTCAGAACTTCACATTTTGTCCCATGGGAATGATCTTTGTTCCCTCCATTGGTGGTGTCAGTCATTCTCCTTTGGAGAAGACATCTGACAAACATTGTGAAGATGGAGTGAGAGTTCTAACTGAGGTCAATCAGAAAGATTGACGAAACCTAAATCACACCATATGGTGTGTTATAATTTTATTATCCTGAGGAAAGTTGATGAGTCGTAATGAGTTTGTGTGGGTCGAGAAGTATCGTCCACAGACAATTGATGAGTGTATCCTCCCCGACAACACCAAGAAGACTTTCAAGGACTTCTTGGAACAGGGTGAGGTACCAAACCTGTTACTTTCTGGACCACCTGGATGTGGCAAGACCACTGTCGCTAAAGCACTTTGTAATGAATTAGGAGTTGATGTTTATGTCATTAATGGATCCGATGAGGGGAGATTCCTTGATACCGTCAGAAATAATGCGAAAAACTTCGCTTCGACCGTCTCGCTTTCTTCAGCTGCTAAACACAAAGTCATCATCATTGACGAAGCAGATAACACATCAAACGACGTTCAACTCGCCTTACGGGCATTTACTGAGGAGTTTGTTGGCAACTGTCGCTTCATCTTCACCTGTAACTACAAAAACAAAATCATCCAACCACTTCACAGTCGATGTGCGGTCGTGGATTTTGCTATCCGCGGAAAAGACAAACAGTCCCTCGCCGCAAAGTTCTTCGAAAGAATCCAAGAAATCCTCACAGAAGAAAGGGTCTCTTTCGAACCTAAGGTTCTGGCGACGCTGATTCAAAAACATTTCCCTGACTGGAGACGTGTCCTCAATGAGTGTCAACGTTACTCCAGCAGTGGAAAGATTGACGCTGGGATTCTTGCATCTTTCTCCAATGTCAAGACGGATGACCTCTTTGGTTTCCTCAAGGATAAAGACTTCCCAGCAGTAAGGAAGTGGGTTGTTGAGAACTCTGATGGTGACAGTCATCATCTGTTCAGGACCATTTATGATGGAGCTTATACTCATCTCACTGGTCCTGGTGTTGCTGCGGCTGTTCTAATTATTGCGAAATATTTGTATCAGTCAGCATTTGTTGCTGACCAAGAGATAAATACACTCGCTTGTCTAACCGAAATTATGGTGGAGTCGGAATTCAAATGAATGTAAAAGTGATGCGTACAAACATTGGTGAGGAAGTAATCTTTACCCTTATCAATGAAGATGAGAACACCCTTGAGATCGAAAACGCACTGGTTGCTGTACCAAACGCACAGGGATCTATCGGTTTTGGTGCTTGGTCTTATCTTCAAAAGAAAGATACAACAATCGCTGTTAATAAACAGTTTATCGTTTATGTCATTGACGCAAATGAAGAGGTTGTTGAGAATTATGAGAAAATCTTTTCTCCCATCCAAACCCCTAGTAAGAGCTTGATCCTATGAAAAGAGCAATTGCCTTAGCCATGTTGCTTGCTGTTGGTTCTCCAGCGTTTGCTGACTATAGCCAATCTGGTGGCACCAAACAGACCAAGTGTTATAAGACTGTCTATCGTGAGGAGTATGTTCCTGGAACCAGAAACAATCCTGGTTATGTGAGACGGTGGACCGAGAAGAAAAAGGTTCCCTGTAATAATCGGAATCGTGGCCATCGTGGAAGTCATCAACATCCACCCGCACAGACAAACCATAACCATGGTCCTGTCGATGACAACTCCTGTATCGAAGGAGCAGTTCTCGGCGGTATCGCTGGTGGTGGTGCTGGCGCAGCTCTTTCTCGTGGTGATGGACGTTGGTGGGCGATCCCCCTGGGAATTGTCGGTGGATCCATGGTAGGATGTCAAATTGATGGTGGTTGATTTATTATGGAATTGAAAGATTGGTTGAACTCAATCAATAACACAAAGAAGGATCTTCTTGAAGAGGATCCCTCCTTGTCAAAGGAGTACCCTCCTTTTATTATTAATAAGTGTTTGTCAGGTCATATGGACTCTGTTCTTTTCGCCAATGAAATGAATAAAGCCCACTTCCTTGATAAAGATATGCAATATTCGTTTTATCTAAATAGTCTGAGGAAACGACGGAGATTTTCTCCTTGGGTCCGAAAGGATAAGATTGAAGACCTAGATTGTGTCAAACAATACTATGGTTATAGTAATGAGAAAGCATCTCAAGTCTTGAAGATTTTATCTAGAGAACAAATTGACTTTATCAAGAAAAGACTTGACACTGGTGGAGTGAAATGAATCAAACGACTGAACCGCAGGTCAACTGGTCACAGGACCAAATGGTCGAAGTGAGGCTTAGTGAACCGGATGACTTCCTAAAGGTAAGAGAGACTCTGACGAGGATCGGAGTTGCTTCCCGTAAGGAAAAGAAACTGTATCAATCCTGCCACATTCTACACAAGCAGGTAGATACTTTATTGTGCATTTCAAAGAGCTCTTTGCTCTTGATGGTAAGTACGCAAATCTTACAACTAATGATGTCCAAAGAAGAAATAGAATTGCCAAACTCCTGACAGATTGGAATCTGATTCAAGTTGTTGATGAGAATTCAATTCTCAACATCGCTCCACTTAATCAAATCAAAGTTCTACCGTATAAGGAAAAGAGTGAGTGGGTTCTGGAACAGAAATACAACATTGGTAAGAGACCCAAGGCAGAGAGTGAAAACCAGTAATAAAGGTGGGGTTATCATCACCCCATTTTTTATGCTTGCTGTTATAATTAGTATGTAAGAGGTTTGGGTTCTATGGAACCCCCTTTTACGCCAACGGTTGCCTTCGGGGACCACACAACACACTCGTCTAAAGGAGAGTACAATGTCTGTACTAGCACGCTACAACTCTGCAAACATCAACCAACTGATGGAGCGTTTGCAAAAGAACACAATTGGAATGGATGATTACTTCGACCGTGTCTTTGGTGTCGAAGCTCAATCCTATCCTCCATACAACCTGGTCCAAGTCAATGAGGATGAATCTCAACTTGAGATGGCATTGGCTGGGTTCACAGACCAAGAAGTAAAGGTCTACACGGAGAAGGGTAACCTTGTCGTTGAGGGTAAGAAGGCACAAGCTGATGATCGTGAGTATGTCCATCGTGGGATGGCACAACGGTCCTTCACCCGCACCTGGTCCATCTCTGAGGACACTGAGGTGTCCAACGTCACCTTCGACAACGGTCTCCTGGTGGTCACCCTGACCCGTGTTGTTCCAGAGGCACGGAAGAAGCGTTTCTTCCTGGGTGGTGAATGATAAATAAGGTGACTCTACATCCGCAAACGTAGAGAGTGGGGGGTCTAAACACCCCTCTTTTTTTGCATTAAAATGATCAATAAAACTCATGATTAGACTTGTAGTTCTTAAAAGTGGTGAAGACTTGATTTGTGATGTTGAGGAGATGGTGGTGGCTGAAAAGGTCGTCGGTTATTATCTCAACAATCCATGTGTGGCTTCAGTCTCTCCAGATAAGAGAATGGTGATTACTCCCTGGAAGCCCCTCTCAAGTGATACTAAGATTCCTGTGATCACTGACCATGTTCTTACTGTCATCACCCCACTGACCACACTTTTGAATCTTTACGTTCAAACTCTGGAGAAATATGAAAATCGAAAATTTAAAAGTAGTCCTTCTAGTGAACAACCTGAGAATGGTGACACAGATAGAGGAAGTGACAGCGGATCTGGGAGAGCCAGACTGCAAGCTGACTGAACCTTTTGTTATCAATGATGACGGGACTTTGTCCCCATGGTTGTTGGATGTGACCAATGACAACACATTCATGATTCTTTCCGACAAGATCTTGACTTTGTGTGATCCAACTGGTAAAATTAAAGACAAATACGAGAACTTGGTGAAGGGATGAGATTTTACACGAATGTGACAGCTCTTGGAAATAACATCCTTGTCAGGGGTTATGAGAATGGTAGGTCTGTCAAGTTCAAAGAGGAGTTTTATCCCACTCTTTTCGTAAAGTCAAACAAAGAATCAAAGTACAAAACCCTTGAGGGTGAGTCTGTTGAACCCATAAAGCCAGGTACCATTAGAGACTGCCGCGAGTTCTTCAAGAAGTATGATGGTGTCGATGGGTTCAAGATCTTTGGGAATGAGAAGTACATTTATCAGTACATCTCTGAGAAGTATCCTGAGGATGAGATCAAGTGGGACATGTCAAAGATCAATCTGGTCACGATTGACATTGAGGTCCAGTCTGAATATGGTTTCCCAGATCCATGGGAATGTAGTGAGGAGATGTTGACAATCTCCATTCAAGATTACAACACCAAAGCAATAACAACTTGGGGAAGGAAGCCTTATTATCCCACTCAAGCCAACGTAACTTATCATCATTATTCAGATGAGCAGGAGATGCTTCGTGCTTTTCTGAATTGGTGGACGGTGAACACACCAGACATTGTGACTGGTTGGAACTGTCGTCTTTATGATATTCCTTATATCTGTGGTCGGATCAATCGTTTGTTCGGCAACAAGGTGATGAGAGAACTTTCTCCCTGGAATTATGTCAATCATGAGGAGATTACAATCAATGGTCGCCCACACAATGTGTTTGATCTGATTGGTATTTCTGTTCTCGATTACATGGATCTGTATAAGAAGTTTACTTATAGAACCAAGAGAGTTATCGATTGGATTACATTGCCTTGGTTGAACTTGGTCAGAAGAAACTGGATCACTCTGAGTTTGACACATTCAAAGACTTCTATCGTGGGAACTGGAAGAAGTTTGTTGATTACAACATCGTTGACGTTGAACTGGTTGACAGACTTGAAGATAAACTGAGATTGATTGAACTTGTCATCACAATGGCTTATGATGGTAAGGTAAACCTCAGAGATCCGATGTTTCAGGTTAGACTCTGGGACGCGATCATTTATAACTATCTGAAGAAACACAATGTTGTGATTCCTCAGATGGACAGGTCTGAGAAAGAGTCCAAATTTGCAGGTGCTTATGTCAAGGAACCGGTTCCTGGAGTCTATGATTGGGTTGTCAGTTTTGACCTTAACTCTCTCTACCCTCATCTTATTATGCAGTACAATATCTCACCCGAGACACTTCAGGAGTCTCGACATCCCAGCGTATCTGTTGAGAGGATCTTGAATGAAGACATCACATTTGAGATGTACAAAGACTTTGCTGTGTGTGCTAACGGAGCAATGTTCAGTAAGAAGGAGGAGGGATTCCTTCCAAAACTCATGAAGAAGATGTACGCTGAACGTAAAGCGTTCAAGACTCAGATGTTGAAGAGTAAACAGAAGTTAGTTGACATTGAATCTGAGATCAAAAGGAGAGGACTATGACTAACTTTGAAAAGATTACACCAGAAACATACGAAAAGATGAACGAGGAGTTTGAGGAAGAAGGTATCCCCTTTCGAATCATTGTCCCCACCCAAGAACAAATTGATGAATGGAGGCAACGTGATTGACGACAATTTTAAAGACTCTTCTGTTAGAGCACAATTAGATAACATCTGTAAGATTTTGGATGGTGAAGTGAGATATTACACTTGCTGTGATAAAACCACTCAACATCGAAAGATCGTAATTGAATACGATCATCAGAAGAAATGAGATTATTGATCATAAGTGTGTTATTATTGTTGACTGGTTGTTCTGAACCAGAAGTTGTTATTGATCATGAGTGTATGAGTTATTACACAGGTAGGATTGGTCTTGTTTACGCTCAGGAGGTTTGTTAGTAGTGGGATACTTAATTGGAGGTGCTGGTGAAGGAGCAGAGCAGGAGATTGTAACTTCTGATAAAGATTACTCTGGTCTTTCTAACGAACAACTTCTGAAACTTAGAGACCAGACAGTCAAAGACATCGCGAAGTTTAACAACTTCCAGATGGTCAGAAAGATTACTCTTAACTCTTGTTATGGTGCCTTAGGTAATCAATACTTCAGGCACTTTAAACTTGCAAACGCAGAAGCAATTACTCTGTCTGGTCAAGTGAGTATCAGGTGGATTGAGAATCGAATGAATGGATTCCTCAATAAGATTCTAAAGACTGAAGATGTCGATTATGTGATTGCGTCTGATACCGACTCCATTTACATCAACTTTGGTGGAATCGTAGAGTCGTTCCTCAAGAAGTTCGACGGTGACAAACAGAAGACTGTTGACATGATTGATAAGATTTGTCAGGACCAACTTGAACCATTCATTGATAAATCTTATCAACAACTTTCTGAGTATGTGAATGCATATGATCAGAAGATGCAGATGAAACGGGAGAACATTGCTGACCGTGGGATCTGGACAGCAAAGAAGAGATACATTCTGAATGTGTGGGACAGTGAGGGTGTTCGTTATGAAGATCCCAAACTGAAGATCATGGGCATTGAGGCTGTGAAGTCATCAACTCCAGCTCCTGCTCGTAAGATGATTAAGGATGGACTGAAGTTGATGATGGGAGCAACTGAAGATGAGATGATTGACTTCATCGATACATCGAGAACTCAGTTCTACAACATGACACCAGAGGAAGTTGCTTTCCCACGTTCAGTCTCTGATGTTGAGAAGCATAAATCATCATTGAACATCTACGGAAAGGGGTGTCCCATTCATGTTCGTGGATCTCTCCTTCATAATCATTACATCAAAGAGAAAGGTTTGGAGAAGAAGTACTCCATGATTAACAACGGAGATAAGATCAAGTTTGTTTATCTGAAGAAAGCAAATCCAATCAGAGAGAATGTCATTTCTTTCAACAACGAGTTCCCACATGAGCTCGGACTTGCCAAATACATTGATTATGAATTACAATTTGAGAAAGCTTTCCTCGAACCAGTGAAGAACATTCTTGATGCAATTGGTTGGAATGTGGAGAAAACTGTAAACTTAGAACTATTTTTTGGATAATGGATTTTCTAAAAGAGATTGTAAAAGAGATTGGTGATGAGTACACTCAACTAGCATCTGACATCGACGAGACAGAGACTTATGTGGACACGGTTCTTACATTTTTAACGGACTTGTTTCAGGGTCTATATTTGGTGGTGTATCTGGGAATAAGATTACTGCCATTGCTGGCGAGTCTTCTACTGGAAAAACTTTCTTCAGTCTTGCTGTCGTCAAGAACTTCCTTGATTCTAACCCTGACGGTTATTGTTTATATTTTGACACTGAGGCCGCTGTTAACAAGTCTCTTCTCGCAGATCGAGGCATCGATCTCGACAGGTTTGTTGTAGTCAACGTTGTCACAATCGAACAATTCAGACAGAAGGCACTCCAGGCTGTTGACATTTATTTGAAGACTCCTGAGGGTGAACGCAAACCTTGCATGTTTGTTCTCGACTCTCTTGGAATGCTCTCCACTGAGAAAGAGATCACCGATGCCTGAATGACAAACAGGTTCGTGACATGACAAAATCACAACTTGTTAAGGGTGCCTTCAGAATGCTGACCTTAAAGTTGGGTCAAGCTAAAATACCCATGATCGTCACTAATCACACCTACGATGTTATCGGAGCTTATGTCCCTACTAAGGAAATGGGAGGCGGCAGTGGCCTCAAGTATGCCGCGTCTACGATCGTTTATCTCTCAAAGAAAAAAGAAAAGGATGGAACAACTATTGTCGGCAACCTTATCAAAGCTAAAACGGCCAAGTCGAGATTGAGTAAGGAGAACAAGGATGTTACAGTACGTCTTTATTACGATGAGCGTGGTCTTGATCGATATTATGGTCTTCTTGAACTCGGTGAGATTGGCGGACTTTGGAAAAACGTTGCTGGTCGATATGAAATGAATGGTAAGAAGGTCTACGCCAAGGCCATCTTGAAAGAACCTGAACTATATTTCACCGATGAGGTGATGCAACAATTGGATGAAGTTGCCAAAAGAGAATTTAGTTATGGAAGCTGAACCACAGTATGGATAGTATTGAAATTCTGATTCTTAAGAATCTGATTAATGATGATGAGTTCCTCAGAAAGGTAATCCCCTTCCTCAAGAAAGATTATTTCCAAGATTATGCTCAAAAGATTGCCTTTGAGGAGATAAGTTCTTTTGTTGAGAACTATAATCGTATTCCATCTAAGGAAGTTCTTCTCATTGAGACTGAGAAGAGAAGTGACATGAATGAGACAACCTTCAAAGAGGTTGCCAGTTTCATCACATCTTTGGATGAGTGTCCTGCTGAGTTTGAGTGGTTGTGTAACACCACAGAGAAGTGGTGTCGGGATCGTGCCATTTACCTGGCACTGATGGAATCCATCAACATCGCCGATGGTAATGATGAGAAGAAGTCACCTGACGCAATCCCAAGCATCCTCTCTGATGCCCTTGCGATCTCATTTGACAATCACGTCGGTCACGATTACTTACAGGATTACGAATCACGTTATGAAAGCTACCACAGGAAGGAAGACAAGATCGAATTTGATCTCGAACACTTTAACAAGATCACGAAAGGTGGTCTCCCTAACAAAACTCTTAACATCGCGCTTGCTGGTACAGGCGTCGGCAAGTCTCTATTCATGTGCCACATGGCTAGCTCCGTCTTGCTCCAAGGACGGAACGTTCTGTACATTACAATGGAAATGGCAGAAGAGAAAATTGCTGAACGAATTGACGCAAACTTATTGAATGTTAACATTCAGGAGATCACTGATCTTCCTAAACAAATGTTTGAAACCAAGGTAAATAACCTTGCTAAGAAGACACAGGGAACTCTGATCATCAAAGAGTATCCAACAGCCTCTGCTCATGTCGGACATTTCAAATCACTTCTTAATGAACTCTCTCTTAAGAAATCATTTAGACCTGATATTATTTTCATTGATTACCTTAACATTTGTGCTTCCTCTCGGTATCGGGGAGGCAGCAATATCAATTCTTATACGGTCATCAAGTCAATTGCTGAGGAGCTTAGAGGGTTGGCCTGTGAAGCGAACGTCCCAGTCGTCTCAGCTACACAAACCACTCGTTCTGGTTTTGGGAGCTCTGATGTTGAGCTTACTGATACTTCTGAGTCCTTTGGTCTCCCTGCTACTGCTGATCTTATGTTTGCCCTTATTTCAACTGAAGAGCTTGAAGAACTTGGACAAATTCTGGTAAAACAACTCAAGAACCGTTACAATGATCCTACCATCCACAAGCGCTTTGTTGTCGGCATTGACAGAGCTAAAATGCGTCTCTATGATTGCGAACAATCTGCACAAGATGACCTCCTTAATTCGTCGTCCGATCCGGAGAGTTCTGGGGAACAATCAAAACCAAAGAAATCATTTGAGGGATTCAAGTTCTAATGGAAAGTAATGAACTAACTCTAAAGAAAGAGAGTCAACTCGCGAGAAGCGATGCACCTCATTATTATGAGGTGAAGATTCCTAACCATCCTAATGGTGTACCACAGATGCATTGTGGTAATATTAGAGATGCAGAAAGAGTTCTGGAAATGTATCCAGATGCAACCATGAATAAGATTTATCTTCCCCATCCACCTGACACAGTGGACGTTTCTTGTGTTACAATGGAGAACGACAAGGAACTTCCCACAATCAAAATTGAGGGACAGGAGATTCCCATCCAACAAAAGTTACCTCAAAATTGCCAAGAGCCCTTTATTCCTGATTTTCATGACTAAACAAGTTGACACCGACAAGTATCTGGAGTTCGTTAATGGAGTTACCTCAGAGCCGAGTAAAGATCACGAAGCTTTCATCTATCGTCTTCAAGAGTTGGAAGGCCAAGGATTTCATTCCGAGCGACTGCTTACTGCTGCTGTAGGGTTGTGTGCAGAGAGTGGTGAGTTTACTGAGGTTGTGAAGAAGATCGTGTTCCAGGGCAAACCTGTGAATGAGGACAACATTTTTCACCTTAAGAGGGAACTTGGAGATGTGATGTGGTATCTCGCACAAGCTTGTATGGCTCTGGACACAACCATTGATGAGGTTATTGAGATGAATGTTGACAAACTTCAATCTCGTTACCCTGGTGGAAGTTTTGATGTACACTATTCTGAAAATCGTAAAGAAGGAGACGTTTGATGAACGGTAATTTGGAACCAGAAGAAAAAGTCATGGACGACTCTCTAATTGCAAAACGAAAAGCAGCTGCAGTAATGAAAACTGTCCACGAACAACTCTCAGACACTATTGCAAATTTGGGATGGGATTGTTATGATGACATCGATGTGGAGATTGGTGGAACTCAAGTCTCTGGCATTGATGTCGGTGAAGAGTACAATAAGAAGTGGCAATCACCTCTTGGTACTCGAAAGTACAACAAAGATGCTTTCATCATCATCAAAAACCAAAGTCGTCGGGACTTGAGTAAATCTCAACCCTTTGGTGATGGTGAGTTTAAACCACAACACCCACACACTCCTCCCTCTGAAGATCAAGAAATTGTTGTGAACATGGATGGTGGAGTTGGTGGGTCTTGGGAAGTTAAAGAAGAATCTTGAACAATTATCTTAAAAAGCTATGATTAACGTAGAAGTGCCAGTTAGAACTGCTGCAGCAGTCAGACAAGTTCTGTTCGATGAGCAGAAAATTTACACTCATGATGAGGACACCACTCCAGAACGAATCAAAGAAATTCGTGGAGTGATTCAACAACTTGATGAAGGGATTGAAGCCGCTCTCAAAACACTTGAAGAACAAATTGAGAAGGGGTCTGAAGAATGAAGTATCTTTTTGTTGGTCTTGTTGCCACTCTTGTCTGGGAGTTTGGTCACCCTTACATCCCTGGATTGGTTCTTGACCACGAACACACACATGTAGAGGAAGTCCGATGAAAATTCTTACACTTGAAGATTACCAAAAGGCTGGTGAACATTTCTGGTCAAAGTACTGGTATGTTGCCAAAGAACTTGGTGAAGGTGCCAGGACAGAAGACATTCTGAAAGTCATGGAGTCTCTCGGTGGTGTGGCTCTACAGATCAAAAACGAGGAAGATGGTACAGGAACCCTTTGGATTCAACAAAGGTGAGAAAGAAGAAGCATAAATAACTTTTAGGAATATTCTAAAAGTAAGATGTCAGACATGAATGACTTGTGCAGAGTGTATTCTGCCGTTCATAATTCGGAAGTCAGAGAAGAACTTACAGAGTCCAGAGATCTGTTCAGTGAGATGGATCTCTCGAAGATGACTAAGGTTGATCTTTATGAGATGGCTGAAGAAATTTATGAAGAGATTTTCTCCACTGGATTTACTCTCGACCAAACCGATGAACTGATTGGTTCTGTTTTGGAAGAAGTCTCTTCTGCCACCATGTCTGCTTTCAGGGCTGATAAAATCGAGAGATTGGCTGAAGCCTTTGATGAAGTGTATGAGAAGGTCACAGAGAATTCTGAAAGAAGTTGTGTTGAGATGTTCCTCCAGTATCGGAAGAACAAGCCTCTCAATGAGAAGTGGCACAGCAGAGTTAATCATGAGCAAGGAAATGAGAAACTCCACGGAGCCCTGATTGCTCAGGACAAGCAGAACATCAAGGAAAGCATTCTGTCCCTGGTTGAGAAGAAGGCTAAGGATTCTTCTTACCTTGAGACCAACATGAAGAAGAGACAAGAGAATAACGAGAAGGCTCGTAAGGACATGGAGAAGATGGGTTCTATGAAGAATCCAGCTTTCGAAGAAGTTGAAGTTTCTAAGATCAGAAAGGACTGGTCTGGAGCTTACTCTTCCATCTATGAGAAGAAACTTGATCCCGTTGGTCAGGAAGATGGTGACATCGACAATGACGGTGACGAAGATTCTTCTGATGAGTATCTTGCCAAGAGACGTAAGGCCATTGCCAAGGCCATGGGTAAGAAGGAGGAAGTGAAGGAAGGTCACGGAATGCACCGTGAGGCTGACACTGGTAAGGTTGTCGATAAGGCTGAAGTTGGTAAGACTTATTATCCCAACATGCCCAAGAAGAAGACCTCTGTTGCTCTCCGTAAAGAAAAGGAAGCCGCAATGAAAGAGGAAGTGAAGGAGCCAGAAATCCTGGTGAGTCTCCCAAGGAATATGCCGCCAGAGTCACCAAGAAGTATAAGAACACTAAGCCGAAGACTTATGATCCCATGAAGGATCCGAAGTTCGATCACGATAAGGCTGAAAGAACTCGTGGTTCTATGAAAGAGGAAGTGACTTTCTCCGAAGATGAACTGAAAGCCATTCAAGCAAAGGTTGATTCCTGGGAAGACTGAGGTAGAAAATGAAAGGATTGGATCAAGCTTTTATTAAAAGAGCCACCAGAGTCACTTCTTTCAACCTGACTTCTAACGATTTTACTTCTCTCAAGAATAAATTAGAGATTCAAACTCTCTACCAACAACACATGTTCCCATCCTTTTCTCCTGAGAAGGCTTTGGGAACTATTAGTGTTTCTGGGTATAACCGACTAGTAAGTATGTTGAAAAGTGATGATGCTTCTCAGTATGAGAGGTTGCATAATCTCGCTCTGAAAGGTGTTGGACCTGGTGAAGCTGTGATGTATCTTCTTACAAAGAAGGGACATCTTGGTGGAGGATCGAGTGCTGGTGTTGATTTGGTAAATGGTAGTAGTAAATATGAAGTGAAAGCAGCCAAGTGGAAGAGTAAGTCATCAAAAAATGCTGTTTCTGATTTCAAACTTGGTGGTGGTTTGGCTGGTATGACTCAAGTTGAAACAGCACTTCAGGAGTTGGCATTTGATCTTGGACTCAGACCAAAGGGTGCTGCTGAGATCTCAGGAAAGATTATGGCTGAGATGAAGGAGAGAGAACCTGCTAAATATAAACAAATTGAATCTGATTACCAGAAGTTGGCTGGAAGGTATTTTGGTAATCATGAAACAATTTTCTTACAGACTGAAAGAAATCAGTCAGATTTTGGTGAGATCTTGGCAATAAAAAGGGTGTCACCTTCTGACATCACTATGGAGAGATTTACCAGTAAGTCAATTAAACCCATTGTAAAGATACGATGAGAGACGTTTTTAAGTATTTTAAATACGCAAGATCCGTCCAACAAGATGTTCTCGCCGAGAGCACAACTTCTGAGAGAGCTTCTGAACTGGGTTATGAATATCGGTCTCGTGGTGTCTGGTTAGACCCACGGACCGGTAAGAGGTATCGTGCTCAGGGAACTCAGTTCAGGGAAATTGATGATGCACAACCAGTAAAAAGAGAACCAGCAGCCGAAGAAGAACCAACATCTGAGAGAGAACCCGAACAACAGGGACAAGAAGAGGGTGGTGAGGGACAAGTTTCATCCAATCCTCAGGTCAACAGAGTTGTTCCTGGTGGACCCACCGATTCTGTCGTTGCTTCTGGAGATCAATCAAGAGTTGAAAAACAACTCTCAAGAGGAAGAGCACAAGTACAAAGTGCAGAGAGAAAGGCACAGATCAAAGCTCAGGCAGCTGCTTTGATTGCTGCAGACAGGGCTAAGAGACAGGCTGAAGCTGATGCCGCTGCTGAAGCAGAAGCACCAGAGGGTCTTGATGATCTTCTTAGTGACATCAGGGATGAGGAACCTGCGAAGAAACCAGAAGATTTCCCTACAATTGATCAGACTGTGGATGAACTTGACTCAGAAGAGAAGAGTCAAGAAGAGATGGATGATGAGTTTGACACAGAGTTTGAGCAGTTCACTAAAGATAGAGAAGAGATGATGAGGGATCTGACGGCACGTCAGAAAGCCATCATGGAGAAGAAGTTTGGAAGATTCACTGAGAGTCTGAAGAACATTCCTTCTGCATCTGATAAGAAATCATTCCTCCAGTCGATGGCTCATGCCAAGACATATGAGGGAAGAGTGAACTCTGGTGCTGGTAAGAATAACCTTGGTTATGCTGACATCCAGAATCTTATGGCAAACCGTGACAGACTCATAAAAGGTTATGGTGATGGATCACCACAACAAATCAAGAAGTTTGTTCAATCTGTCAGATCAAATAAAGTCTCTGATGAGTTTGTTGATGCTTCATTTGACGTTCTTCCAGAAGCATTTAAGAAGTCTCTGACTGGTAAAGGTCAGGTTACTAACGATAAATATGTTTCGGATGACAAGGCACATAAGGACATCCACTATCTTGGTAAGAACGAAGATGGTAGTGTGAAGAGAGGAGCAGCAAGTAATAAAGACAGAGCTAAGTTGATGTGGAGGATCTACCTGGAACAGGGTGGTCGCGACGCATATACAGGTCTCCCATTGGACCTACAAGCCATGGACCTTGAACACGTTCGTGGTTTTAATAACAAAGATGGTGGCGCGCCTGGTAAAAAAGAGTGGGAACAGAGAGAAAATGATGACAACATGACTCTCATCAACTCAAACATCAACCAGAAGAAGGTTGATCTTTCGATGGAAGATTTCTTTAAGAGAGAAGTTGATCCTAACAAGAATAAGTCTGAAGAGGACTTCGGTGGAATTGAGAAACTGTTTGAGAAACAGAATCAGATTGGAACAGTTGGTGAACAACTGGCAAAAACCCTTCTGGGTGAGGGTGGTAAGGGACTTGGTAACGAAGTGACCAGAGAACTCTTGACAGAACACTTCGGTGCTGATGACACCAGATACACTGAACTCAGAGACGAGTTTAGAAAGGTCGCAACTGAAGACAAAGATAAGAAGAAAGCTGCAGGAATGAAATCCAAATTGGGTAAGACACTCCTTAAAGCAACTGGATTGTCTCGTGGTATCACTGACCCATCAGGCAGAAGAACAGTGGCACTTCAAGAAAATGTTTATCGTGGATTCCTCCAGTCAATGGCTGGAGCAAAACCAGCAGACCGTCGGAGATATATGGATGGTTGGGCTGAGGCAATCAAGGCTGGTAACGAAGAAAGAAGTCCAAAGGCAGTCAATCGTAAGTTGGTTGAACTGGGTCTGATTGATGAGGATATCTTGAACGATAAGAAGGCTGGACGGGTGTTCAAGGAGGAACTGGAAGAGTTGACAAAACCATCAGGACGCGATATAATTGAAAGACTAAAGAGGTCCCTTAGAGACTTTTGATTTTTAATGTCCAAACTTTCTGAATCAATTGATGATGCTTACTTCACTTGTCCAGAGGATGTTGAGTTTGTTCATGACAAGCTGAGGGAGTCTGGTTGGCTGGGTGGAAGCATTCTGGAACCTTGTGCTGGTGCTGGTCGTCTGGTCAAGGGGCTTGAGAACGTTCAGATGTGGGACCTCAATCAATATGATGTCCCTCTCGATCGTGTGGGTAATTTTCTTGACCAACCCGCAAATGAGAGATTTGATCTTGTTCTAACTAATCCTCCTTTTGGGTGGTTGGGTCATCTTGCCGGAGACATCTTCAACAAGGCAACTCAGTTCGCTGATCGGATTGCAATCATTCTTCCTCAATGTTATAGGAAGGTTCAGAGAATTGATAAGATCAATGAGATGTGGCACCCTGTTGGTGACTTCGATCTTCCAAATCAAGAGTACATTCTCCCTGATGGTCAACGTAAGTTTGTAAGAACTTGCTTCCAGATGTGGGAGAAGCGGAACTACAAGCGCAAGAAGTTTGGCAACACACCTTACACTGAGTTCTTCCAACAGGTTCCCAAAGATCAGGCAGAATATTATCTAAGAACACAAGGATCCGCAGCTGGAAGGATTCTTGAAGGTCTCAAGTATCCTGATGGTCGTGAGTACAACTCCAACTCAGGTCGATGGATGGCTGGGGGTAAGGAAACCATCCTTAAATATGATTGGACCAAGGTTGCAAGATTTGCATCTGGTGCCCAATCCATTGGTCTCCATGACATTGCTTGGGGGCTTCGATCTCCTAACACTGAAGAATACCTAATCCATGGTATAATGTATGATCTAATCAACGGTGTTTACGATCAACAACCCGAAAACAACCTCATGAAATACTTCTGATAATGACACTCGAAATCAACAAAACCCATTTGATGTCTAACATTGATGGATGTGAACAGATGGACCCAGAGTCTGTCAATCTGGTCGTCACTTCTCCACCTTATGACAATCTAAGAGAGTACAATGACTCTTCAACCTGGAACTTTGATGTGTTCAAACAGGTTGCTGATGGACTCATTCGTGTTCTCAAACCAGGTGGTGTCATTGCATGGAACGTTGCTGATGCTATTGTTGAACTTCACAAGAAGCAAGGAACTTCGAGGACTGGTTCTTCTTTCCGTCAGTGTCTTTACTTTCAAGAACAGGGACTGAACTTCCATGATCTGATCATTTACGAGAAACCAGCTGCTCGTTTCTCAGCTTCTGCTACTGGTCTTCGTTACTCTGATGTGTTTGAGTATGTCTTCATCATGACGAAGGGGAAACCAGACCACATGCAAGTGATTGCAGACAAGAAGAACAAAGGGTTCGGAACAACCTTCACCAAAGATGGTGGACGAAACAAGGATGGAACCGTAATCGTGACGCAGAGAAGACACAGATTGCTGTAAAAGAGTTCGGTGTTCGTCACAACATCTGGAGGATCAACAACTCATGTGGAGCTCATGGGATGCCTAAGGAGGCTTATGAACACCCAGCTCTGATGCCACAGGAACTGGCAGATGACCTGATCCGTTCTTACTCTCGTGAAGGTGACCTGGTGTTGGACCCGTTCATGGGTTCTGGAACCACAGCAAGAATGGCTTTCAAGAACAATCGTGATTACATTGGGTTTGAGATTGACCCCACTTACCATGAGTTGTGTGTCAACCTCAACGCTTCGGAATGTAACTCCGTGTTTGACAAAATCTAAAACATCTGTTATTATAAAGTCCCATCACACATCCCCCATGCAATTCGCCAAACAAATTGATCACGTTGAAGAAATTGAACTTTGTAAGAAGGCACAACAAGGAGGCGATGATGGTGAGAGGGCTAAGAGTGTAGTGGTCAATGCCAATCTTGGTTTGGTTGCTCACATTGCAAAGAAGAACTATTACAAGAACGATCAATATTCCTTTGATGATCTCTTTCAGGAGGGAGTGTTTGGTCTCGTTCGAGCAATCGAAAAGTTCGATCCAACAGAAGGTTGTCGGTTCTCAACTTATTCTTATTACTGGATCTATGCTTTCATCAGCAGGTTCAAGAATAACAACAGGGGAAGCATCCGTCTTCCTCTTCATGTCACTGACAAGATGAGGACTCTTGAGAAGAAGGACAAGGTTGCTTTTGAGGAATACAAGTCCAAGATTCCTGTGGCAGTCTCTCTGAATAAGATGATTAGTGACTCCACTTCCATCTTGGACTTGGTTTCTGATGAACATGAAACAAATATCCTTGATCGAATTGATAATGAACTTCTGATGGAACAGATCAAAGAACTTCTTTCTGAAAAAGAGTTTGATGTTCTTTGTAATCGTTATGGTCTTGAGGGACGAGAACAGAAGACTCATCGTGAATGTGCCAAGATTTATGGAGTCTCCCACACAGCAGTTTATTTGATTGAAAAGAAGGCTTTTGAGAAAATTAGGAAAACATTTGCCACTAAATAATAAAAACACTGAGTGTAAGTGTAGAAAGTGATGAAAAGTTTTCTGAATTTCTTTTCCGAAGCAAGGGTGACCCGTGCTGCACAAGAGGCAAAGAAGAGAGGTTTAACATATAAGGATGGTTATTGGGTAGACAGATCTGGTAAGAGGATTGCAAGAACAGAAGCTGGGGAGCTCAAGGTTCTCTCATCGAGAGAGGCTGCACAAGAAGATCAACCCACCCAGGTAAGAAAGACAGAAGATGAAGGTGGGGTTCAGCAACGTGCTGGTGGAGAGGTTGAGCAACCCAAAGAGAAGAGAAAAGGGAAAGATGTGACCATTGTGTTTGGGAGATTTAACCCTCCCACAATTGGACACAAGTTGGTTCTCGATAAGGCTTCATCTCTCCCTGGAGACTATGTGGTTTATCCTTCGAGATCGAATGATCCTCAGAAGAATCCTCTTGAACCCGCTGAGAAGTCGGAAATTATGAAGAAGATGTTCCCTCAGCATTCTGACTCCATTGTCAATGATGAAAGCATCAGAACAATCTTTGATGCTCTTAAAGTTGCAGATGAAGAGGGTTATACAAGTGTAAATATCGTTGTTGGTTCTGACAGGATCTCCGAGTTTGATTCATTGGCTCAGAAGTATAACGGAGAGATGTATAACTTCGAAGAGATCAACACGATCTCTGCTGGTGAAAGAGATGAGGAAGAGGCTGGTGTTGGTGGAATGTCAGCATCCAAGATGAGAAAGGCTGCAGCAGAAGATGACTTTGGAGCTTTCAGATCTGGAATTCCAGAAGAGATGGAAGACAAAGATGTTAGGTCTTTGATGAATCTTCTGAGAAAGAGAATGAATGTCACAGAAGGTTGGAACTTGTGGGAGATTGCTCCTAAGTTTGATTGGAAAAACCTTCGTGAGAATTATGTAACTGGTAAGATTTTTAATCTGGATCAGATTGTGGAGAGTCTGAAGACAGGTTTGATTGGAAAGGTAATCAGAAGAGGAACTAATTATCTGATCTGTGTGACAGAAGAGGATGTTATGTTCAAGTCTTGGATTCGTGATCTTAAAGAGTACACTGAAGTCAAGATGGATCGTAAGATGAGAACAAAGGATAAGCCAAACACTCTTGAGGGAACTGGTGGTTACTTTAAGAACGCAGCTGCAATCACTCCTGGGTTTGAAAAGGGTGATAAGACTAACCTTCAACCAGGTGGTAAGCCTTACAAAGGTTATCAGAAGCAAACAGTCAAGGAATTCATAAATAAGTTTAGGAAAAAGTAAGATCTAAATTCAATCATGAATAACCCTCTTAATGAGATTTCCAAAGTGTATCTTGAACAGGTACTTTCGGAAGAAGAGATTGTTGCTGAAAGTGTTTTTCAAGAACTCCTGGAAGAAGGATTTGAAGAGTCCGATCTCAGAGAGGCCATTGATGGTGTCTTGACAGAGGTTTCTAGTAGTTATTATGATTCGGCTGTCAAATCTTCTAAGAAGAAATCAAACGAACTCAAGAGAAAGGAGTTCATGAGTAAGGTGAGAAGTCGTCTCGCTAATGCTCAAGTCGCTGCTTATAATAAAGGAAGAGAACTCAAGCAGAAAGCTGGTGATACAATCAATAAAGCAAAACAGAGTGCAGCCGGTAAAGTTTTTCAGGCGAAGAAAGCTCCTGAGAAAGTAAAGAAGGGACTGAAGGGATTCATCAAGAAGCAAGCAGAGAAGGTTGTCAATAGAATGTCGGAAGATTATTCTGACTGGAGAAGTGATCTGATTGAAGTCAGTGGTTATAATGTTGCTGACAAAGCTCATGCCGTTCCAACCAAGGGCAAGAAGAGTGAGGAGTTAGATCAGGAAATCACAGTCAAGAATGTCAAGAATAAGATTGTAATCAATCCAAGCATGAAAGAGGAGTTTGCCTCGATCGGTGCGGAAGTCATTGAAGTTTCTGAGATCGATGAAAAGATCAACATGAGAACGGCAGATGTTGGGGATGTCGTCAAGGATTTTTATAAGTCTGATGCTCCTCAGTTTAAAGGTAAGTCAAAAGAGAAGAGACGCCAGATGGCGATCGCTGCTAAACTCGAAGCTGAAGATCAGAATGAGGAATTCACTCTTGAAGATATGATTGAGTTTCTTGTTACTGAGGGATATGTTTGGGATCGTGCTGGTGCCGAGAAGATGCTTGAGGTCTCTGAAGAGGGATCTATGTCTTCTCAGGAAATCGCTCTTCAGAAGAGAAAAGCAATCATTGACCAGATGATTGCTAGAAAGAGAAAGCAAAGTCTCGATAAGGGTCAGAGAGAACAACCTGTAAAGGCCATGGGTGAAGCAAAGGAACTGAGTGTAGATGATCAGATGAAAATCTCTCGTGAGGCAGCAAAGAAGAGAAATCCTAACCCTGACTACAAGGCAATTCGTGCCAAGATGATGAAGAAACCTCTTCCTAAGGATACCAGAACAGATGCTCAGAAGATGACTGACGCAACTGGTCCTCGTCCTGGTTCAAACTACAGAGGTGACTGATGAAAAAATGCAAATCTGGACAATATTATTGTTACACCGACAAGAAGTGTAAACCAATTCCTAAGGGATTCAAGGTAGTTGGTCCAGCTGGTATGCTCCGTAAGGAGAATGGTCATACTGTTGATGATGATTCTGAAACTAAGAATGGAAATGGTAAGAATGGCCCTTCCAACGAGAATGGCGGATCTAATGGTGGAAATGGTAATGGGAATGGTGGTGGTGGTATGAGCGAGGAATCGAATCCTCGCATTCCTAGAAAGAAGGGACAACCTGCAAATTCTAAGAAACACTCTGATCTTTATACTGATGAGAATCCAAAAGGAACCATTCATGGTTTAGGGTTCAAAGATGTTGAGACTGCTAAATCGAGTGTTTCTAAGATTAAAAAGTCAAGTCGTTCTCATGCTCACAAAATCCAGGCAGCAGTTGCCATGGAACAAAGAGCAAGAGAGATGGGTAAGACCTCTGAAGCAGCGGTTTATAGAGCGTTTATTAATGTGATGAAGAAAAAGACCAAGAAAATGAACGAGGGTTGGTCTGACAAATAATAAAAATCAATTGATTGTAACAATCCAAAGGGATTTTCTCAGAGGGCACATTGCCAAGGAAAGAAAAAGACCTTTAAAGAGTTTATGGGTGATTGATAAATAACTAAAGATATTGGGTAACTATCATGTGGGCACTTCTTCTTCCATTTGCACGCTCTGTCGTTCTTCACCTCGTTGATTCACCGAAAATCAAACTCTTGGTTGTTGAACTTCTTGAAGCATTGGTCGCACGCACCGATAACAAACTCGATGACCTCGCTGTCGCTCAGGTCCGCAAAGCCCTGATCGAAGAAGAGGCATGATGATTCTGGGGACATCTCATGTGTCCTCATTTTTATAAATATTCATTAGCACAGAAATTCTACTAAGGGCAAAGACATGGCACTTTGGGGCAATAACGACAATGTGACTTCCACCGGAACGGTCTCATTGAACTATGATACTGGTGTAGTTACTGGTTCCGGAACCACATTCGTAACCGATCTGGCAGAGGGTCAGGTAATTCGTTTCGGTACAAGAGAAAACGTTTATTTCGGTGATGCCGTAATTACTGGTATTACTAGTGCCACTCTTCTTACCATTGGTAGTACCGCTGGTCTGAGTGGAGCAGCAATCGCATCCACAGACTTCTCGGTGAGTGAACTTCCTAAGTCTTCGGTTCTGGATTCTACCTTCAGTGAAGTCAATGGTGATTTCGACAAGTACATGTACGGTGTCGCTGCTGAGGAAGTTTCTGATTCTGCTGGTGGTCAATATGAAACCGGCGCTGGTTGGGTTGGCGTTACCACTTACATGGACACCCACGGAAACCTCAGAGTGAAGAAGGAAGTTATGGTTGCGATGTCTGGAATCACAACTGGAAATACTCCTCTCTATCCTCCTGCTTGATATGTAAATGTTTTTCACTGAATTGAATGAGGAGAACTTTCTCCTCTTTGCTATTAAAAATTATGAGAACCCTCAGGCAGTAACTAAAGAGGACTTCGAAAAGGATTTAAACCATTTCAAGTACATCAAGAGGTTACTGAAGAGATATAAAAACAATGGTGAGTTGAGATCTCACTTGTTGATTAATCACTTTATTGTTCTTTACAATATCTTTGGTGAGGCAACTACGCCAATGCTTTTTTATAAACTTGAGAACAATCTCTGGCCTGTCATCAAGACATTCGTTGTTTTTCTCGACAGACTTCCTGAATATCCTCACACATACATCCATGAAATTGAAATGGATGAACAATGTCTAAAAGAACTGGAGAGCATTACAGATGGAAAAGTCAAAGATTGACAAGGTCATCAATGCATTTAGAAATGCAATGTATCAAGAGTTCAGTGTTGAAGATAGTGTCAATGAGGAAGGAATGGTAGCAAATCCTCCTGGGGGGAGTGGTGGATTCAGTGGATCGTCTTCTGTTTCTGGACCTACGGCTGGTTTTGATCCTGTCATGAAAATTGATGGGAGAAGAAAGTATGTCAAAAGGTACATGGAAAAGCTTATCAAGGACAGAGAGAAGAGAGCAGAAAGGAAGAAGAAGAATCAAGTGTCTAAATTCAACCCGTTCTTCACGAGCAATGGAAGAGAATGATGTCCCGGTAAGAATAGCTGTATCAGAACAAAGGATCAAAGATCTCAATGTTGTGGTGGTTAGGGTAAACACTGCAATTGAAAAGCTAAGTGAGGTAAATACATCAGTTAGCAGAATGCTTGCCCTTCATGAAGAGCGTATATCGAAACAAGAAGAGATTGACTCTATACTATTTGCAAAGATTGACCAACTCCGCGATAAAACTGACGAGTATCATAACAATCTCTTGCAAAGAGTTTATCAGTTAGAGCGAAAGGTTTGGACAGCCTTTGGCGTTGCAGTTACTATTGCATTCTTTGTTTCAAATTACGCAGACTTTTTTGGTAAGTTCACCCCCAACGACTTGACCCCGACTTATAGCTCAGTTATCATTAAGGAGATGAGCCGTGGCATCTGATGGATTATATTGATGTTAAATACATCAACCTTCTTTCTCCAAGACTTGAGAGATTCAAGAAGGTAAAACCAAATCTCTATAATTGCAGATGTCCCCTTTGTGGAGATTCCAAAAGGAACAAGACAAAGGCAAGGGGTTACTTCTATCAAATTAAGAATAATACAAACTACAAGTGTCACAACTGTGGAGTTAACATCTCTCTCAGCAATCTGTTGAAAGAGGTGGACCCTGTCATGCAAAAAGAGTATGTCTTTGAGAAATTCAAAGAGACAGGTACAGGTTCTTCAACTAAGACTAAGAGACCTGAGGATGTCCTTTCTCAATTGAAGTCGTCGAAACCTCAATTCAAAAAGAAGGTAATGGTAGAAGAGTTCAAGGATTTGAAAAACGCATTCAAGGTTGATGTTTCTCGTCATTACCTTGAATCGAGGGCAATTAACTCTGGTGAGTTTTACTTTGTTGAAAACTTCAAGGAGTTCATCAACACCTTCAAGCCAGGAACATTTGATGACACTAAATTTGGTGAACCGAGGATTATCATTCCTCTTGTCAGGAATAACAAACTGATCGGGGTTCAGGGAGGGCTGTCTCTACTAACCCTGTTAAATACTTAACCATCATGTTCGACGAAGATGCACCAAAAATCTATGGGCTTGATAGAGTTGATCGAAAGCTTCCCGTCTTTGTCGTCGAAGGACCGTTCGACAGCACTTTCCTCCCTAATAGTGTGGCTCTGTGTGGTAGTGACGGTGAAGTTAGTGATCTTGAGGGAAGCGATATCGTTTTTGTTTATGACAATGAGCCTCGTAACAAAGAAATTGTTAGAAGAATCGGAGACACAATTGAAGGAGGAGGAAAGGTCGTCATCTGGCCACCCAACGTAACCCAGAAAGACATCAATGACATGGTCCTCTCTGGACACAATGTGGTTGAAGTTGTGAACCAGAACATTTATCAAGGGCTTCAAGCAAAACTTAAATTTACAAATTGGAAAAGAGTATGAGCAACGGTACAAAGGTTAAGAAGAGGGATGGAAGGATTGAGTCTCTCGATCTCGATAAGATGCACCTCATGGTTCAGGAAGCATGTGATGGATTGGCTGGAGTTTCTGCATCTCAGGTTGAGATGACATCTGGAATTCAGTTTTATGATGGGATCACCACTTCAGAGATCCAAGAGATCTTGATCAAGAGTGCCAGTGACCTGATTGATTTGGAAAGTCCAAACTATCAATTTGTTGCTGCTCGTCTTCTTCTCTTCTCTGTCCGTAAACAACTTTATGGACGCAGGAGTCAACTTCCTAATCTGATTGATCACATCACTGATCTGGCTTACAGGGATCTTTATGATAAGGACATCTTCAATCATTACTCAAAGGAAGAGATTGAGAAGGTTGGTGGTTGGGTGGACCACCAGAGAGACCTCCTGTTCACTTATGCTGGATTGAGACAGGTTGTTGATAAGTATCTCGTTCAGGACAGAAGCAGTGGAGATGTCTACGAAACGCCACAGTTCATGTACATCATGATTGCGTTGACCATCTTTAAGAATTATCCTAAAGAAACACGACTCTCTTACGTCAGAAGGTACTACGATGCCATCTCAAAGCACAAAATCAACATCCCCACACCAATCATGGCGGGTGTCAGAACTCCCTTACGTCAGTTTGCGTCTTGTGTTCTGGTTGATGTTGATGACACCCTGGACAGTATTTTTAGTTCTGATATGGCCATTGGCCGTTATGTCGCACAGAGGGCTGGTATCGGTATCAATGCTGGGCGGATTCGTGGCATCAACGCTAAGATCAGGGGTGGAGAAGTACAGCACACTGGCGTTGTTCCTTTCCTTAAAAAGTTTGAATCAACTGTACGATGCTGTACACAAAATGGCATCCGAGGTGGATCCGCAACAGTCCACTTCCCCATCTGGCACCAAGAGATCGAAGACATCATCGTTCTGAAGAACAACAAGGGGACAGAAGACAACCGTGTGAGGAAGTTGGATTACTCCATTCAGTTGTCAAAGATTTTTTACGAAAGGTTCATCAACGATGGCGAAATCACACTCTTCTCACCTCACGACGTTCCAGGTCTTTATGATTCTTTTGGTACTGATCGATTTGACGATCTATATGTGGCTTATGAACGAGATGAGTCTGTTCCAAGGAAAACTGTTGGAGCTCAAGAACTCATTCTGGATCTCCTGAAGGAGAGGGCAGAGACTGGTCGTCTGTATCTGATGAACATCGACCACTGCAACAGTCACTCTTCCTTCAAGGATAAGGTGGAGATGTCTAACCTGTGTCAGGAGATCACTCTTCCCACTTATCCTCTTCAACACATTGATGATGAGGTTGGTGAGATTGCCCTGTGTATCCTTTCCGCGATCAATGTGGGTAAGGTTCACTCTGACAAGGAGCTGGAAGACCTCTGTGACCTCGCTGTGAGGGCTCTGGAGGAACTCATTGATCATCAGAACTATCCAATTAAGGCAGCTGAGATTGCCACCAAGGCTCGCCGATCACTTGGAGTTGGTTTCATTGGTCTAGCTCATTATTTGGCTAAATTAGGTTATGATTATGATTCCCAGGAAGCATTGGGATGCCGTTCATTCTTTGAGTGAGTCTTTTCAATACTTCCTTTTGAAGTCGTCCAATGAAATCGCCAAAGAAAAAGGACACTGTGAGTACTTTGGTAGAACTAAGTACGCTGATGGGATCCTTCCTATTGACACCTACAAGAAGGATGTTGATGAGATCTGTTCACAGCCTCTCCAACATGATTGGGAATCGCTTAGAAAGTCGATTCTGGCTCACGGATTACGGCACTCAACATTGTCTGCTCAGATGCCATCTGAAAGCTCGTCCGTTGTGTCAAACGCAACAAATGGAATCGAGCCACCTAGAGACTATTTGTCCATTAAGAAGAGTAAGAAAGGACCCCTTAAGCAGGTTGTACCGTCTTACTCAAGTCTTAAAAACCATTACACACTTCTCTGGGACATGAAGAATAATAATGGTTATGTGAATGTGGTGGCAGTGATGCAGAAGTTCTTTGATCAGGCGATCAGTGGAAACTGGTCTTACAATCCAGAGAACTACCCTGATAATGAGGTTCCTGTTTCTGTTATGGCACAGGACTTCCTTAACACTTATAAGTATGGTTGGAAGACCTCTTATTACCAAAACACATATGACAATAAGACAGATGAAGTGAAAGAAGAACCAGAGAATTCTAAATTAGAAGACATCTTAAACGAACTAACTAACTCAGAGGAGGAAGCTTGTGAAAGCTGTTCAATTTAAAGTTTCACCAGAGATGATGAACAACGGTATGACAGAAGTGAAGAGATTGACTGTATTCAATACAGAGCAAGTTGATCCCAAGAAACAACCAATGTTTTTTGGCAAACCATTGGGAGTTCAGAGATACGATTCTTATAAGTATCCAGTCTTTGAAAAACTGACAACACAACAACTTGGTTATTTCTGGAGACCTGAGGAGATCTCCCTTCAGAAGGACAGAGGTGATTATCTCACTCTGAGACCAGAACAGAAACACATTTATACTTCCAACCTGAAGTATCAAATCATGTTGGACTCTGTTCAAGGAAGAGCTCCTGGAATGGCTTTTGCTCCTTACTGTTCTCTTCCTGAACTTGAGTCTTGCATGAAGGTGTGGGAGTTCATGGAGATGGTTCACTCTCGTTCTTACACTCACATCATCAAGAACATTTATTCTGACCCCTCAGAGGTGTTTGACACCATCCTGAAGGACGATCGGATCCTTGAGAGGGCAAAGACAGTCACTGAGTCTTATGATGACTTTGTCAACAGTGCCCATGTGTATGACCAGAATAACTTCTGGGAACTTGCCAACGAAGGTCACGATCTTGGTAAGATTGAAAGGAAGGAACTGAAGCGTAAACTTTATCGTGCAGTTGCTAATGTCAACATTCTGGAAGGCATTCGTTTCTATGTGAGTTTTGCTTGTTCTTTTGCTTTTGGTGAACTCAAACTCATGGAAGGATCTGCTAAGGTCATTTCTTTTATTGCGAGAGATGAGAACCAACACCTTGCAATCACTCAGAACATTCTGAACAAGTGGAGAGCAGGTGATGATCCTGAGATGGTTCAGATCGCTAAGGAAGAAGAGGAATGGTTCTATGCAATGTTCGACAGAGCTGTGAATGAAGAGAAGAGATGGGCTGATTATCTCTTCAAAGAAGGAAGCATGATTGGTTTGAATGACAAACTGTTACAACAGTATGTTGAATGGATTGCCAATCGTAGAATGAAGGCAATTGGTCTGAGACCTGTTTACGATGTGGCAGCGAAGAACAATCCTCTCCCCTGGACACAACACTGGATCTCCTCCAAGGGTCTCCAGAACGCACCCCAGGAAACTGAAATTGAATCGTATCTCATCGGAGGTATCAAACAGGATGTCAAGAAAGACACTTTCACAGGATTCAAACTCTGAGTTTCACAGGAGAAAATTGAAGTGGACAAATCAATTTGTTGAAGATAATATAGACATCATTGAATCAAATTATTCTAAATTTCCTAATAGAAATAGATGGAATTGCAATTGTCATGTAATACATGATGATGATTTTGATGTTCAACACATTGATTATCCACTTCTTAGAAAGAAATATGAGAAAGTTGTTGATGATTTTTGTAGAAAACAAAACCTAAGATTGTCACATCTTAGTGATTTGTGGTACAACTACTATAAGAGAGGTCAATATCAAGAACCTCATACTCACGACGGTCCAGTTGGTAAATCATTTACAGCTGTTCATTATATGATTTTTGATCGCAAACATCATAGTGAAACTAAATTCATTGATTCTGACATTGTTTCTCCAAAAGTAAAGCAAGGACATATTTTATTTTTTCCTTCCAATTGGACTCATTATGTTCCGTACAATCAAACTACGATTCCTAGACTGACAGTGGCCTTTACCTTTATTTGTTACTAATGTTCGAATCTGATAACTGGGAAGACTTCCCACTGAGGGAGGGAGATTATGTCACTGGTCATTCTCTAAATAATGAGAATGATGATGATAACCAGTGTGTGACTACGAAAACCCATGGATTTATTTGGAGAGACCTTTTACTTCTGATCTTATTCTCGACAACTTTGGCTTTGTTTATCTCATTACCAATCTCTCCAACCAACGACTCTACATTGGGAGGAAAGTTTTCTGGTTTCATCGAAAGCCTCCTGGAAAGAAACGAAGAGTCAAACAAGAGAGTGATTGGAAGCGGTATTATGGGTCTTGTGACGAACTGAAAGAAGACGTAAAACTCCTCGGAACTCACATGTTCAGGAGGGAGATTCTTTCTTTGCATAAAACTAAAGGTAAGACAAACTTTGCTGAGACTGAGGCGTTGTTCAAGAACAATGTGCTTACGGAGTCCATGGAGGACGGGTCTCCCCTTTATTACAATTCCAACATCATGAACCGTTACTACAGAAAGGATTACTTCACGGGCTTGACAGAGGAGTGAGGGTGTGGGTAAGATAACTAGTGTTAGAAGATAAACTTTTTTGATGGAAGAATTTTCCACAGAGAGCCTTGTTGAGAACGTTCACGAGTGGGCTTGCCACCGGATGAACGAACTGGAGCAAGAGAAAAAGTATCTTGATCTTGTTGCTCTTTACGAAGAGTATCAAGAGTGGATGACCAAAGACGACGACGAGGACGTTGAGGTCATATCTATCGCAAAGATTGACCTTGATGATGACGAAAATTATGGCTGGTACGATTAATCTAAGAAACTTCTTTGTCTATTACAAAGATGGTTTGGATCATCATGTTGGTGCTGTTGAGAAACTTTACGAGGATCTCAAGAGAGATGCACCACATCTCTTAGATGGTGATTCGGAGTGGGTTAGAATTTACAGAGACCAAGTTGAGACACCTTCACCAGTGTCTAAGGTTGGTCTTGACTCATCGAAGAGTTTGAAGGTCTCCATGAGGTTCGTTCTGACGGCATGGTTCATGCTTATTATGATCCTCTCAGTGGAGGACTTCCCATTACCATTGGTTATGGATCCACCAAGACAATGAGTGGTGGTCCTTTCTTTATTGGAGACTCAATCACACAAGAAGATGCAAGTGATCTTCTTGACGCTCAGGCAGAGAGGGATTATTGGTCTGTCCTTGAGAGGACAATTCCTTACTGGGATGAGATGAATGAGAATCAACGTGGTGCATTGTTGAGCTTTAGTTACAATCTCGGAGCTCACTTTTATAACACAAGAGGATTTGATACAATCTCACGAGTCCTTAGAGAGAAGGACTGGGATGGAGTTCCTGATGCTCTTTATCTCTATCGTAACCCAGGCACCAGTGTTGAAGCTGGACTGGCAAGACGAAGAACTGCTGAGGGTGAACTTTGGAAAACACCAGTCACTAAGTATGTCCCCTTCCATCACCCAGTCTAAAATCTGTAAAGACTGTGACAATGTTAAGATTGTATGTTAGGGTCTCTAAATAAGACGAGAGAGATTGATGGAAATCATTTCTCTCTTCTTTTTGCCCTTTAGTAATGGAACATGAAATTACCTAATATTAAAACTGGAACGGTCGTTGTCGGAGCTGTGGCATCTTTCTTTATGATTACGGAGCATCTGGCGGTTAGATCATTCGAATCAACTCCAGCAAAAGAACAAGTAGTAGAAGAATCACAACAAGAACCACAACCACGAACCTTAAAACTCCAAGGAGCCTCTCTAACAGAACAGGAAGTCCTTGAGTTTATTACTGAAATTGGAATCACTGATACGAATGCAGTTGCAACCATTCTTGGAAACATTAAGCAGGAATCTAAGTTTGATACTCGTGTCTGTGAAGGTGGAAAGAGAACCGGATATTCAGAATGTCACAAAGGAGGATTTGGTCTTATTCAATGGACAACACCAGGGAGATACACAGGACTTGGTAAGTATGCTAGTTCAAGAAATGGTGATCCCAATGATCTCCAAATTCAGTTGGAATACATGTTGACAGAGAGACCTTGGAAGAGAGCTTATGGTTCATTCAAGACACCTGGTAAATCAATTGAGAGTTACATGAAAGCTGCTCATGTTTGGTTAGGATGGGGAGTTCATGGAGAGAGAACCAATTACGCTTACGATTATGCAGACAGACTTTATTGGGGATGAGGGTTGACAGGAGGGAGTGAGGTGTTATAATAAAAGGGTTGAGAGGGAAACCACTCAACTGCGGTGACCCCCTTGGTGGTTCAGGGTCAGCGGCGACAGGAACCACCACATGGGTCAGTAGCTCAGCTGGATAGAGCAACTGCCTTCTAAGCAGTCGG